>Ga0207667_10000527_pt1 | contig 50559 bp, 76 predicted proteins | sample KBSCornC52_FD_184301 | JGI IMG/M metagenome (GOLD analysis project Ga0207667, IMG submission 184301) | Corn rhizosphere microbial communities from Kellogg Biological Station, Michigan, USA - KBS Corn C5-2 (SPAdes) (version 2) | ecosystem: Host-associated > Plants > Roots > Rhizosphere > Soil ... | reverse complement strand
GTGACCACTCTTCTCCGAGATCAGTTTCCCGGGTGATGGAGCGACTTGAGAAGAGTGGTCACATCACTCGTCATGAACGTCCCGGACGAAGCAACACCTACACCGTTCACCCCCGACTAGAAAGCACCCCCGACTTAAAGTCACCCCTGACTGACGGTCAGGGCACCCCTGACCCACAGTCACCCCCGCCCCTGACCCACAGTCAGGGCACCCCTGACCCACAGTCACCCCCGCCCCTGACCCACAGTCAGGGCACCCCTGACCCTGGGTCACCCATAACCATCATAGAACCATCAGTTGAACCTCCAAGTAACCGTCAACGCGCGCACAAGGCGCCCGCCGACACCAAGGGACGGAAGGTTTCACGTGGAGCGGAAGTCCCGGATTGGTTCCTCGATTTCAAACTCGCGTATCCCGAACGCAACGGAGACCCGAATTGGAGGGGAGGGCTGAGCGCGGCAAGGGCGCGGATGGCCGAAGGTCATACCCCTGCGGAGTTCATCGCAGGTGCCCGTCGATACGCTGCGCATTCGGAAGCGGCCGGGAAGGTCGGCACCGAGTACATCCAACAGGCCTCGCGGTTCCTCGGGCCGAGCAAGCCATTCCTGCTGCCGTGGAAACCTCCACCTCGAGCGGAATCCGCGAGCGAGCGAATCCTGCGAACCCTCGAAGGCCCCGACAATTCACGAGTGATCGAACACGACGATGGAACCATCCCCTTTGCAATCGCGCGCCAGTGAAGTTTGGCGTCGCCTGGTCGGAATGTTTGGCGGCGATGCCGTCGAGCGTAAGTTCGGCCCGAAGCCTCCCCCGGAGTGGGTGGGGATGTTGGCGCGGCTCAACGACTTGCAAATCGATCGCGGGATTCGTCGCCTCGCCTACAGCGGTAAACCGCATGTTCCCTCGCTTCCGGAGTTCACGAAACTCTGCCGTGCAATAGGTGGCGACGAGTTTGATGAAGGCGAGCCCCGGCCAATCGCTCTACCGAAGCCTGATGAAGTCGAATGGAACAAGTGGGACATGGCTGCAAATCGCCATCTACTTGGGCACATGATTCGCAAGGTCTGCCAGCGGTCAGCCCGATACGGTCGACCGGCGAGTTACAAGCTTCTGACTGCGCGCATCGAGGATCTTCGGCAGATAGGCATCGATGAGAAGCTTCTCGACGCGGATGGGAAGTTTGTCGCCAACGTAAAAAGACTCATCGAAGCCAAAAATAACTGGGCCGCCGACATGCGCGATTTGGAGTGCAACGGCGAGGTTCCTTCCGAAACCCAGAAGGCGGTTTGGAATGACTACATCAACACTGCTGAAGCAGGAATATCATGACGCTGGATCGCGAAAGTCGGATCCTCCGAAACTGGTATGGAACCAAACCGACCGGTGGACGCACGAATCCGCCTGTGGCCGATACCGGATCGAGCGCTTCGTCCCCGGCGATCACGAAGCCATCTTCGATGCCAATCCGCCCACAGCCCGCTACCGCATCCTCAAGCTCACTCCCAACTGGTGGGGTGAGATCTCAGGCAGCGAGACCGATCTTGAGACTTGCCAAGCGATCTGCGCGGACAACGCGAGACTCTGATGGGCGTGAATGACTGGGCCGACTGGCAAGCCAAGACGCAACGCCGCGAAGGTGAGCAGACGATGCCGGTGCGCCGTCTGTATCCCGAACCGAAGAAGGACCGACGCAAGCCGAAGGAGCGAAAGAAGTGAGAGCGGCTCGCAGGGATTCGAACGAGCCTGATCTGATCAAGGTCGCTCGTGCGCTCAACGGTCTGTGGATCCCCTCCGGTGAGATCACCTTCGATGGAATCCTGTGGAACCGCCGCTCCTGGAATCTTCTCGAGATCAAACACCCCGAACGGGAAGGCACCAAGGACGAATTCACCGACGATCAGGTGAAACTGATGATCAAGCTCAAAGAGCATGGCGCACCGCTGCAGGTGATTCGCACCGAAGATGACATGCTGGCGCTGATGGGGGCCCGGAGAACTGCATGAGTAAAGCGTCCCTCGAGACCGATTGTGTCGTGCTCAGCGACGGGCGCCAGATTCACGTTCACCGGATGAAGTTTCTCCCGGAAGTAGGGGTCGCGACGATTCGCAATCCCAATGACGGGCGACATCACCCCAAACTTGAGGGGGTAGTAGCAGAGGCTGATGTTGCGCTCGAGGCATGGGCGCGGTGGGGGAGGATGGCGCTCTCGGGTTTTCCGGCTAGCACAATCCTGGCGCGCGTCATCGAATTCGGGATTCTAGGCGCAGCCGCCAGACTGGGCATCACCACGGCGGTAGAAGTCGATCAGCTCTGCGAAATGGTCGAACGAATCGTCATGAAGCTTGAGGAGATCGATCGTTTGGTGATCGTTTTGCATTACCTCCGATGGCAGCCGATTGATGTATCGGCCAAACAGTGTTCTATGGAGCCGACCACCTTCCGAAAGCGACTTTCCAACGCGAGACGTGAAGTCGGTCACCGTTTGGAGGGAATAAAAATTGCGTGGTCACAGAACACTATGTAGTGTGCGAGCCTGCACATAGTCACCTAAAGCCCCGCCTTGAGCGGGGTTTTGCATTTCAGGACCCCTCATGCCTCACGCCAGCCCATCCGCGCTCGGCGCGGGAGATCCAATCGAATGGCACTAGCCCTGCGGTCTCTCCATGACCTGCCGAGTGCCACCGGCGTCATCGATCGCCGCTATCCGTTGGGTGATGCGCCGGTCATCAGTCAGTCGAATCTCGGCATCGACAAGGTCGCTTTCAAAGCCGCGGCCTATAATCTTCTTCAGCTTGCATCGAATCAGACCTTCGACTTCAACTATCGCCAGTTTCTCACGGGTAGTTCCGCCGCCACGGCGGTCCTGAGCATCAATGCGGCCAGCGGATCGCTGGGAAACTGGCGGATCGATGCGAGCGGAAATGGGATTTCCATTGCCACGGGCGCCAACGGCGGCTCAGGGAGCCTGTTTGTCTCAGCGACCAATGGCGTCGATACGGTTACGTTTGATGTGCAGGTTTGGTCTGCTGTGGCAGTGGCCCAGCAGGGTCAAATTAAGCTCGTGGTCGGCAACGGTTGGTGGACAGACAACCAGTTCTGGTCTGGTGCCACGGGCGCCGCTGCGCAAGAGAAGTCGAACTTCGACAACTACTTCCCCCTGTGGTCAGCCAATCCGCTGAGCAAGTATTTCTACATGAGTCTCACCTGGGGCGCCTGTGAAGGTCCGACCCGCGGCGATTACTCGAAGGCATTTGCTGCCATTGATTACGCGTTGGCCAAATGCGCAACAGCGGGCCACAAATTCGGCGTGATCGTCGAGATTTGGCAGACCTTCTTCAACACGTTCAGTCTCACCGATCTCGCCAGCTGGCCGCAGTATGTGGTCAATAACAACTGGATCATTGCCTGTATCGCGCAAGGAGCGAAACGAACTCAGCCGAAATGGGATATTGATGATCTGTGGAGTGCCTTCGGGGACATGTGCCAGGCGATCTGTGATCGCTACAACAGTCACCCGCTGTTCTATGGCTTCTCTACGATGGACGAATCGGTCGCGATCTCGATCATCGACAGCAAGGATGCGAACGGAAATACCGTCACCCAGCCGAACGGGCTGTCTCCGGGCCAGACGATTCTCGACTCCGCTCACTACAACGCGAAGTTCCTGGAACTGCAGTTGCGTCTGCTTGCCCGCCTGTCCAATACGCCCTTGTATGTTCCATTGAACTATTTACCGCCCGGCGGCAGCACTGAAGCGCCCACGATGGCGAACATGATCAACACCATTGAAGCACAGTATCCCAAGCACGCCATTTACGGGGGTCCGGATCCGTTCGTGCGTCAGACTACGTTCCAGAAGCTTGTGGCGGGCGTGTATCAGAGCACGACAGGCATGGCCGATATCCGCAAGAACATCCTGCTCATGAATCGTGTGCAGGAAGCCTTTCTGGGCAACACCAAGGATTCGAGCGGCAATCTCATCAAGCCCGGGAATACGCCCCAGCAGCTATACGACAATGCGGTGCAGAACAACGCGGTGATGCTGACTTGGAACCATCAGACCTGGGAGTATTACAAGTACGCTGACGAGATCGCGGCTATCCAAGCCAGAAATGGCGTTGTCGGAACTCCGCCAGCCGGCGGATCGTACACGATCATCTGATGCCGCGCCTATTCACAGGCACCTCCCAGTTCATGAAGAGCTCGGGAAGTCTTCCTGCGGGCATCGTGGCGTTGGGTGTGTGGGTTTACGAGACGAGCGTTGCTCAGCAGGCCTCGACATTCATCGGGCTGAATGATGGGACGAGCACCAATCGTTCGGTGGTTGGGCATGACATTACGGGAGCTGGTGGCAAAGGCGCTGCAGTCCAAGCCAATTCTACGACGAACAGTCAGGCCCTCGCGGATACTGCCTCGAGTGCCAATGCGTGGGTCCTGTACGTCGGCGCCTTCTTAACGTACCCCAACAACCAGATTCTGTGGCAGGCCGGGGCCCACAAGGGTTCCAAAGCGGCCATCGTCAATCCGCCTGGCATTAATACCCTGCAGTTGGGAGGACGTGGGACTCAAACCGAAGCACATGCATTTGCACTGACTCGGGGCCCGACAGACCTCGAGGTGGCAGCGCTCGGATTGGGGCTCGTCAATCCCCGTGCGCTGGGACTGAGCAACTACTATTACGTCAACACGACGGGGGGTACGGAAACCGATCGGGTCGGCAGTCTCGACCTGACGAATACGGGCACCACCGCCGGGAGTGTGGGCGATCCGCAGATCGCGACCTGGTTCACAGGGACGGCGATCCCGAACCAGTCGTGGACGCAAGGCGCGGCGATCAGTGCGATCGACCTCACCGCAAAGTTCGATAATGGCGTCGTTGCAACAGCTCCCTGGACGGGGACCCTCAAGCAATTGGGATCCGCAGGAACTGCCACCACCGCCAACGGAGCGGCCGTTTCCGCATCGACGCAGATCACAACGGCTGCGGCTCTGACGGCCGGGCAGTGGGTGAAGGTCGGCAACAACGCCCTGACCCCCGTCCTCTACGCCTCCGGCAATACCGCGCTTCTGCAGACCGCTCTGACCTGGGCGGACGGCGATACGGTAACGCCCTATCCGGTTCAGGCGGTGACTGCCATCACGACCAATGGTGTCACGGTCAATGGATCGAACTCCCTCACCGGCACTCCCGGAGCCGGAGCAGTCGGAACCTTCAACAACTGCCTAATCCAGGCAGCGAACAATTCCTCGGGTGCCGTTGCCTACTCGAACCTGTTCAATGTCGCGGTGGCTTCTTCCGGTGCGGCTCCTTCATTCACCTCCGGACCTTCGCTGACCAGCGCCAACACGGACGGATACACGTACGGCGCTACCAGCAATCAGACGGGAACCTGGCACCTCGGTGTCTATCTCAAGGGATCAGCGACACCCTCGGCGGCCAACCTGAAATCAGGGGCTGGAACGGGATTCGTCGCGCACTTCACTCAGGCTGTCACGGCCGCGACTCCCGCATCCTTGTCGGCGACAGGGCTCACATTTCCGTTTCACGACGTTCATCAGTTGGTCACGAGCGGCGCGGGCGATTCGGCGATCGTGTCGAATCTCGCCGTCTTCAAAGCGCCTCCGGCAGGTAAGCAGTATGTTCCCGTTGTACTGAACACCATCACCGCGATCAGCAAGGCCAATCCTGCGCAGATCACATTCTCCGGTTCACATGGTCGAACCTCGGGAGACTGGGTCGAAGTCTTCGATGTGGGAGGCATGACGCAGATCAACGGTGCATGGGGTCCTTGCACGGTCGTGGATTCGACGCATCTGACGATCGCGGTGGATTCGACGGGCTATTCGAATTTCACCTCGGGCGGAAAGGCCACGTGGGGACGTTCGAGCTTCGCCGGATCCTCCACGCCTGTGGTCAGTGGTGATGTCCTGATCGCCGATCTCACGGACGGCCAAGGCAATGGTGTGACCTTTACTGCGGAAGGCGTTGCGATTTTCGCGACGAATTCTCTACTGCGCCAGAGCTTCACGAAGGATGTCTATAGCGTCTCCCTCGGCAACCTGATCGGGTCGGCTGCGGATTACGAGAATGATTCCCCGCCCACGCCGCCGGGACAGACCGGATTGCTACCGTACTTGCTGTTTCCATTGAATCAGCAGGTTTCCCTGTCGGTCGCCAGCTACTTCCAAGATCTCCAGGGCGATTCGCCGCTCACGGTCACCGCTCTGACGTCGTTGCCCAGTGGAAGAACGGTTGCCGGAGAAAGTGTGACCGGTATCGCGTCGGTGCCGGGGGTCATAACTGTTGTGAACTTCCAGGTTGCGAACAACAGCACGGAATCCTCACAGGCGCAGATCGCCATTATCGACGGCGGAATAGCGGTGCCCTCTGCTATCGGCAAGACCCGCGATGACGCCGAAGCCTTGATTGACGGGGTTTATCTAAACCCACAGTTTGGAGACCAAGATGATCCCAATCCATTGGGGCCGGCGATCAAGGGGACCGTGATCGGTCAGACCCCGCTGCCGGGAGCTATCGTTCAACCCGGTGTGACCACCGTCAATCTATCGTTGTCCACCGGAAATGCACCGCCAGCAACGCCGGTCGATCCACCCATTACAGTGGTGAAATCTCCAACGATCCAGTACGAAGAGTCTGCGATCACGGTCAACAACTATCGGTGTGACGAAGGGTTTGGCCAGATTGTGATGGGCCCCACAGATCCGCCGGGGCAGGTCTACCGTATTGGCCGGGTATCTGCGGCTGCGCGTATATCCGAGCTCGAGATCGCACACGACGCGAATCCCAGCGGATCTCTGTATGTCATTGGAGTGCGGCTACCCAATGGTGGCGGACCCGTGGTCCCCGGTTCTGACAGCCTGCTGGTCTCCTCACTCTCGCTCGATACTGCCCGCCCGAATTGGACAGAAGTGTATGCACCCCAGGTCATTGGCGGCGCCGCAGGACTGGGCAACTTCGGAAAGCGCATCTGGGAGTTGCTGGGTCTGTCGGCGGATCCTTCTCCACCCACCAAGGACCTGTACTACGACATGGTGGCGGTGGCCATCGCTCCAGGAACGGCCGGAGGGGTGCTCAACGTCCGTTTTGCCGGCCGGCTGATCACCTCTTTGCGCACCCCTTAACTTCAGGTACCCGAGCATCGTGGCCCAGCATGCGTAAGTTGACCGCGAAGCAGCAACGCTTCGTAGACGAATATCTCATTGATTTGAATGCCTCGGGCGCCGCCAAGCGCGCAGGCTATTCAGCAAAGACCGCCGATCAGCTCGGGTATCAGCTACTTCAGCATCCTTCAGTTGCAGACGCGATTTCCAAGGGTCGTGCCGTTCAATCCACCCGTGCAAAGGTCGATGCTGACTGGCTGCTCGAACGACTGACCAATGTATGTGACGCAGATCTCGCGGATCTCTACGACGAGCACGGCGCACTGAAGCCCATCCAGCAGTGGCCCAAGATCTTCCGCACGGGGCTCGTCGCTGGCATCGAAACCGAGCAGCAGTTCGAGACGATCGATGGCAAGAAGACGCCCACTGGCGTGCTTCACAAGATCAAGTTGTCGGATCGCGCCAAACGCGAAGAGCTGATCGGCCGCCACTTCAAGGTCGGGGCCTGGGTTGATAAGCACGAGCACACGGGCAAGGACGGCGGCCCGATCCAAACTGAAGAGATCTCCGATACCGAGCGGGCGCGCCGAGTTGCGTTTCTGCTATCCAAAGCCACACGAGAGACGGTGCAGTAATGACGCTCAAGAGCACAAACATTGGCTTGGGCCCCCAAATTGCCGATGGTGCGACCGGTAATTCTTCCGTGTTCAGAACGGAAGGGTGCACAAGCGGGGCGGTCGGAGTGACCAGCAGTCACGCAGGCACCTTGAGCGTCCAGCGTTTCGTTGACGAAGGTGGTGTCACTTCGCTTTCCACGCCGCTCACCGTGGCCGTGGTGGCCAATACGCCCATTGCGGTCGGCTGGGCCGACGGGCTCCCGTGTGGCTCCATCGTTGTGAGTTTTATAAATTCGGCGGGCGCGGCGGCCAACTTGACGAACATCTCTGTGAATCTCGCACCATGATGAAACAACTTATGGCCTTTGTGCTGCTCGGCAGCGCGATGTCAGCTGCATATGGGCAGCAATTCATCCAAAATGGCCTGCCGAACAGCATCAGCAACCCCGCGAACAATCAGTGTCTGGTGTATCAGTCGAGCACGAAGTCGTGGGTGAACAGTTCCTGCGCGTCTGGCGGCGGAGCAACGGTCACCGGATCTCCAGTCAACGGCAACCTGACATTCTTTTCAGGCGCGGGCACGATCAGTAACGGGAATCTGTCAGGTGATTGCTCGACTGCGGGAACTGGTGTTCTGACCTGCACGAAGACGAATGGCGTCGTATTTGCGGCATCCGCGACGACGGATACAACCAATGCAACAAATATCACATCAGGGCAATTCGCATATTCGCTGCAACCCTTCGCCGCGGCGCTCTACGCGAATGGCTTCACGGGTAACGGCAGTACGGATGATGCTTCCGCAATCAACACGACACTCGCCGCTTGTTCCTTAGCGTCTCCTTGTCAAGCAATCTTCCCACCTAATCTCACGATCAAGATCAACTCTGGCATAACCATCTACAGCGGCGTCGAATCTGTCGATTTCAGCGGCGATACGATCGATGCCAGCGCCATGGCGACCGGTGGCACCTGCGCCATCACCGTACAACCCGGTACCGGAACTCTCGGAGGATTTGGAAGCGATGATCGGTCGATTACTCGTCCTATCCGAGGCTTTCGTTTGCTGGGTTCTGCAATCTCGAATCGATCTGTAGAAGGGCTTTGTATAGGCCCAGCGACGAATGACGTCTCAAACCAAGAATTTAGTGATTTTAAAATTCGCGGCTTTCATAACGCTATTACTTTGGGCGATAACACATATCTCATCAACTTCTTCAATGGCGAGTTGGTCAATAACTGGTCATGCGGTCTCTATGCTTATGGAACGACTAACGCCGGAGAGAATTTAAATTGGCATGGCGGTTCGATTCATAACAACAATAATGCCGGAGGGACTAGTGCAGGCGTTTGTATGGCCAATAGTCAAAACTCGATCAAGGAACTTAATTTCCATGGTGTGTCGTTCGATTACAACGATGTTGCGGTTGACGACAAGGGCGGTGCGTTCGATTGCTTCGGATGTCATTTTGAAGATAGTAACCCCGCCAATCAGCTTTTTAAGGTCACATTCAACCAGGGGTTTGATACCGGAATTCGTATTGAGGGCGGAACGGTCTCTTTATACGATGCAACTCCCCGATCCTCAATTGTCGGTATAACGACGAACGGCGGGAATGCCTATTTTAAAGCGGCTACTCGATGGGTTCTATTCGGAACAGGCGATACGATCATTGGTAGTGGAGCGGTCTCGGGAAATCCAAACGTTAGCCTTCAAGGCAGCACGATTGGGTTTAAAGGCTCAACAGCCAATAATACAACTTCTACCGACTGGCCCTACCTAGGCTCGATTTTTAACCTCTTAGATAACAACTCGTTCGCGGGCCTGGGTTCTGGGGATCTAACCGATTGGTATACTTCTGGGACCGGCTGGACGTGGACGGTCGCGGCAAAATCAACTGAGCCCAGCGTCGGTTGGCCTTCTGCCTCAGCTTATTTCGTGCAGGGGGTTTCTACAGGGGCGAATGCCGGATCGGTTGTTCAGAATCAGCCCTGTACGGCCGGGCAACAATTAACTTGGCGGATGTGGGTATATACCCCGACTTATACATCGGGGACGTTAGCTCCCTCGATAAATTTTTATGATCAAAGCGGAATATTAGCTGGGACGGCAGTTGTGGGTTTTACATACACAACCGGTAACGCTCCCACGACTGCCGCTGCGGTCATCCAGGGATCCACGATTGTTCCCGCCAATACCCGCCAATGCCAGTTTAGCTTCGGCGGATCGACCTTCATCGGGACAGCACAGATGACACTGCCTGAAATGGAGATTTTCTAAGATGAGAAAATTATTGGCATACTTTGCGTTGGGGGTCCTTCTAACGGTTACGGGCGGAGCCCTCGCTCAGATATCCAATGTATTCGTTGCGGCAGGAGATTTATCTGGAAGTTGGAAAGCGCAATTTGTCAATCAAGTTGGTTCGACTGCGACTAGTACGATAAATCTTGGAAATACGACAAGCAATCCCCAGGTGAGTGTACTGGGCACGGCGGGTCTAAATGTAACCGGTCCAATCGCCAGTAGTAGCACGATAAAAGCTTCTGCGGGCTCGGCCACGACGCCGGGGTTTACTTTTGCAGGGGCTACCAATTACGGCCTCTACCTGTCGGGAAGCGCAATTCAGTTTTCGGTCAACGGGACTGGCGTTGGTAACGTAAACTCTGGCGGAATACAATTCACGGGATTTAGCAAAGCTGCCTATCTTCAGAGCATCGGAACGAAATTTACAACTTCCGGTTGTTCAGTATCATCGACTACGGGCGGGGCTGCCGCTGGCGTTTTTACTCTCGGCGCAAATTCCTGCACGGTTGTAATAACAATCAACGGCGCGACCGGGGCGACCGCGACGAATGGCTGGAGCTGCCAAGCGCACGACCGCACAGCGCCGACTGTGCTGATCGGTGGTGAGTCCTCCAGCACGACTACGACCGCTTCGATCACGATCCCCGCTGGTGCAGGCGCGACCGACATCATCAGCTTCTCATGTACTGCCTATTGATAGCCTGCGCCGGCCGATAGGCGCACAGCAGCGGAATGGAAATCCGCACAAGCACCAAGCAGTTTCATTACTGAGGATCTATTCATGTCCGAAATTCTCACGTCCATTTTTGGACGAAAGATTGGTCTGGATTCACAGGGTCGATTGGTTGTCCCGGCAGGCTTCCGCGCCGGAGACCATGGCTCCCAGTTTGATTCCCCAAGCCCCCGCTGCGTGACGTTCTTTGAGGAATTCCTGGGCGGCTCGCAGGCGTACTCCACGACCATCGTTGATGGCTGGCGCTCTCGCAAGGGATCGGATGGCGCCTGTGTGGATTGGACTGTTACGCCTGCCCTGAATGGCACCGCGGTGGGAACGATCGGATCAACCACGGCCTCGATGGCGGTCTCAGGAACTCAGTTGGACCGCGGGCTCGCGTGGCGTGCGGATCAGGGCGATCTGGTCTTTGAGACCCGGATCAAGCTCTCCGTCATCACCAACATTGCAGTGTTCGTCGGGTTCACTGATCAGACGGCGGCACTCGAAATGCCGATTCAATCCGCAGCCTCGGCGGATACGTTCACGACCAATGCGACCGATGGTTTCGGTTTCATGTTCGACACGAGTATGACGACCAAAGACTGGTGGCTCACCGGAGTGGCGAACGATGTGGACGCCACGATGCAGGACAGTACGTTCGCGCCGGTTGCCAATACCTATGAGACGCTGCGAGTCGCCGTGAGTACGGCTGGTGCAGCGACCTTCTACCGCAACGGGAAGCAAGTAGGCGTCAGTATGGCGGGGGCTGTGACTCCGACCGTGCTGCTGACCCCGGTTGTTGCCGGATTCAACCGCACCACCACCGGTACGCCGACTCTCACCTTGGACTACGCGATGATCTCTGGCCTGCGTGTCTGATTGAATCTCGATGACGTCCTCGCGCGGCTCAATGGACTGAGCCCCGAGGATCGCAAGGCGGTTGAAACCGAGGCCCTCGAAGCCACCAAGACGCTGAAGTGGATTCCAAACCCTGGCCCGCAGACCGAAGCGTATTTCAGTCTGGCTGATTGCCTGCTCTATGGAGGGGAGCCGGGAGGTGGAAAGTCCCAGTTGATCCTGGGGCTCGCATTCAACTGCCACGAGCGCTCCCTCGTGATGCGCCGGCAGTACGGCGATCTCGACCGGTTGGTGGATGACGCGCTTAAGATCCACGGATCCAGAACTGGGTTCAATGGATCGCCGCCGCCCAAACTTCGAGTGAGCGACAAGCAAATAATCGACTTTGCCGCGGCTCACCGGGTGGGCGATGAGCAAGGCCAGATGGGTAAAGGTCGCGATCTGTTGGGTATCGATGAAGCGACCCACTTCGCCGAGTGCCAGATCCGCTTCCTGATGGGTTGGAATCGCACGGACACGCCTGGGCAGCGGGTTCGAACCGTGCTCGCCACCAATCCGCCACTGACTGCCGAGGGATTGTGGGTCAACAAGATGTTCGCACCATGGCTCGACCCGGCCTTCCCGTACCCTGCGAAGGATGGCGAACTGCGGTGGGTGATCAGCGACGAGGACGGCAAGGACGAGTGGGTTTCCGGTCCTGATGACACACGGACCAACAGCAAGGGAAAGGTGATTCGTCCGACGTCGCGGACGTACATCAACGCGAAGGTCTCGGACAATCCGTACTACGCAGCGACGGATTACGAGAAGCAGCTCGATGCGATGCCAGAGCCGTATCGCTCGCTGCTCATGGGCGGTTTCCAGACCACCTTCAAAGACGCACCGAACCAGGTCATTTCGACCGCCTGGATTCAACTGGCGCAGAAGCGTTGGACGAAGTCTCCGCCTGAAGGTGTGCCCATGTGTGCGATGGGTGTCGACGCTTCGGGGGGCGGCGATGATCCGATGATGATTGCGGCACGCTACGACGGTTGGTACGCGCCCCTGATTGAAATTCCCGGAAAGGACATTCCGGTTGATCGGATCGGCCCCTATTGCGCAGGCCAGGTGGTGAGCCATCGCAAGCACAACGCGTTGGTCGTGATCGACATGGGTGGCGGCTACGGCGGATCGATGTTCGATCACCTGAAAGCGAACGAGGTCGAAGTGGCCCGATATGTCGGTGCCGAAGCGACACAGCGTCGAAGCCGCGACGGCAAAATGCATTTCACCAATACCCGCACGGCGGCGTATTGGATGTTCCGCGAGGCGTTAGACCCTGCCCAAGACGGGGGGTCGCCCATCATCTTGCCGCCGGATGATGCGGTGTTGGCTGCGGATCTCGCCGCGCCCACGTTCGAACCTACGCCCAACGGCATCAAACTCGAATCAAAAGAGAAGGTCTGCGAGCGCCTCGGCCGGTCGACGGACCGAGGCGATGCGGTCGTGATGAGTTGGTGGGCCGGCGCAAAGATGGCCACGCATTACCACGAGTGGCGTGCTGATCAACGAGTCAACCGGCATTTGGCACCAACAATCAATTTGGGCCCTCGACGCGGCGGGAACTCGCCCGGGGTCAATTTGGGACGAAGGAGATCCTGATGGGTGGTCTGTTCGATAGCGGCACGAAGCAGGTCCAACAGCAGCCCGTGACCAGCGCGTTACCTGCGAGCGAAGTCTCGAGACTCGCGGGGATCACCGGCCAGCAGCAGGTAGCAGCCAATCGCAAACGGCAACCGGCCAAGACCGTATTGGGTACTCCCGTGCAACAGGTTGGCAACTCGACGCCATCCACATTCGGATCGTACTAATGGCCAAGCTTCAACAGACGCTGCACAAGATTGACCCGCTCGACCGGGCCGTATCCTCCGCAGTGGGACTGAACATGACGCCCAAGACCGTGACGACACCGCAAGTCCTGGCGATGCCGACGGATCAGGATGTACAGCGGGCAAAGAAGCTCGCGCAGGCGCAAGCCCTACAGCGGACTGGGCGCGCATCGACCATTCTGTCGCAGCCTGACAGCGGCGATCAGTTGGGCGCCTGATGCCGGATCGCATCACCACGCTCATCGATCGCAGCGGCTACCACTTTGGCAAGCGCTCGGGCGTCATGAGCCTGTGGCAGACGATCGCCGACAACTTTTATCCGGAACGCGCGCAGTTCACGCGCACGCATTATCTGGGTGAGGAATTCGCGACCGATTTGAATTCCAGCTATCCGCTCATTGTTCGCAGGGAGTTAGGCAATGCGTTCTCCGCCATGCTCCGTCCCCGCGATGAGGAATGGTTTGGGATCACGGTCGAGCATGAGGAGAGACTGGACCAGGCGGGCCGCCAGTGGCTCGAGTGGGCCTCCGGTGTCCAGCGTCGGGCGATGTATGACCGGCTGAGTCAGTTCGTCCGGGCCACCAAGGAAGGTGATCACGACTTTGCGGCCTTTGGCCAGTGCGTGCTCTCCCGCGAGCTCGACATGCGCGAGCAGGCGCTGCTGTACCGCTGCTGGCATCTACGTGACGTGGCCTGGGTCGAGCGCTACAACGGGACGATTGGCGAGGTCTATCGCAAGTGGAAACCTACGGCGCGCGACCTCAATAAGCTGTTCCCCAACACGGTTCATCAGACCGTCAAAGATGCGCTCACGAAAGAGCCTCACCGGGAAATCAACTGCCTGCACGTGGTGTTGCCCACTGAGGATTACGAGACCGACGATCCGAAGGCGAAGCGCTATCCGTGGTACTCGGTCTACATCGACGTCGATAACAAGCAGCCCTTGCAGGAGATCGGATCGTTCAGCCGGATCTACACCATCCCGCGATGGCAGACGGTCTCCGGTTCGCAGTACGCCTACTCGCCGGCCACGGTTGCGGGGTTGCCGGACGCCCGCCTCATTCAGGCGATGACTCTCACGTTGCTCGAAGCAGGAGAGATGGCGGTGCGTCCGCCCCTCATTGCGACCAAGGAGGCAATCCGCTCTGACCTGGCGATCTACGCAGGCGGGGTGACCTGGGCGGATGCAGAGTACGACGAGCGGCTGGGCGAGGTTCTCCGGCCCATCTACCAGGATAAGTCCGGGTTCCCCACGGGTATGGAGATGCAGAGGGATGCTCGGGAAATGCTCTCCCAGGCGTTCTATCTCAACAAACTGAACCTGCCGCCGCAGACCGCCCAGCCCATGACGGCGTACGAGACCAGCCAGCGGATCCAGGAATATATCCGCACGGCGCTGCCGCTCTTTGAGCCCATGGAGACCGAATACAACGCAGCGCTGTGTGACGACACGTTCGAAGCGCTCATGCGCGCGGGTGCGTTCGGTTCCCCGGATGACATCCCGGATTCGATTCGCGGTGCCGATATTCGATTCCGCTTCGAGTCACCACTGCACCAAGCGATCGAGCGCAAGAAAGGTCAGCAGTTCTTGGAGTCCAAGCAGCTCATCGACCAGGCCGTCACGTTGGATCCTGTCGCAGCTCAGATCCTCGATACCCAAGCGGCGCTGCGCGATGCGCTCAATGGTGTCGGGACACCCGCGAAATGGCTGCGCACTGAAGACGCGGTTCAACAGATCGCCGATCAACACGCTGCCGAACAGCAGGCGCAGAGCCAGATCGCGAATCTGGCGAGTGCGGGCCAGGCAGCCCAGGCACTGGGCGAGGCTCAGAAGTCACTCACGGCTGTTTCATGATTCGCCTCATCCCCGGATTCATTCAGAGGTTCAAACGCATGGCTACCGCTCTCGATGCTCTCGACACTGCTCTGGCGAACCTGACAACGGCTGCCAACAACGCGGCTCTCAAGTTGGGCGACCTCAACTCCAATAGCATTCCCGCCGAGGAAGTGCAGAAACGCGCAGACGCTGTCGCCAATGTCGCCACTGCTCTGCAGACCGCCGTCGATAACGTCACGCCGAAGGCCTGATGCCGAAGGCTCGAATCCCCGGCACTCCGAAGCCAGAGCCGTGGAAGCCGTCCGACTATGAATTGCCGGATGTCGTCGCGTTCCAAGCACTACAGCGCGGCGATGCCACCGAAGACCAGCAGCGGCGCGCGCTCAATTACCTGATCCAAACGCTGTGCGGGACCTACGACCTGCAGTTTCATCCCGGTCCTGAAGGCGACCGTGACACGTGCTTTGCGGCGGGTAAGCGTTTCGTCGGTTTGCAGGTTGTGAAGTTCTTGAACCTGAATCCCTCAGCGCTGAAGTAAGACCCGAGCCTCGGCAAACCGCCGCAGGCGTAACCAGGAGACTGTATGCCCGATCCCACTCCGACGCCGGCTCCCTCACCAGGGGCCACCCCGGCGCCGAGCTTGACCCCGAATCCAAGTCCGGTTCCAACTCCTGCACCGTCACCCGGAGCAACACCGAGCCCAGCTCCCACTCCAGAGCCCACCAAAGGCTGGGGCGATAACTGGCGTCAGCAGTATGCAGGCGAGGATACGAAGCTCCTGCAGCGCTTGGAACGCTATCAGAGCCCGAAGGCGGCGCTCGATGCGCTGATTGCTGCACAGAACAAGATCAGCTCCGGAGAGCTGCGTGCACCGTTGCCGGAGAATGCCACACCTGAGCAGGTGGCCGCCTACCGCCAGCAGAACGGCATTCCCGAGAAGCCAGAAGGCTACTTCGAGAAGCTGCCCGACGGGCTGGTCATCGGCGATGCGGACAAGCCGATGTTCAACAGCTTCGCCGAGGGTCTGCACAAACTGAACGCGCCGCCGCAGATCGCTCAGTATGCGGTCAGCTGGTACAACAAACTGCAGGAGGAGCAGGCTGCCAAGGTGGCGGAAGGCGATACCACCGCAAAGACCGCGACCGAAGATGCTTTGCGGGCGGAGTGGGGCGCAGACTACCGAGCAAACATCAATCACATCCAAGGATTCTTGGCCCAGGCTCCTGAGGGAGTTGCTGATCTGGTCGCCAACGCGCGCGGCTCTGACGGAAAGGCCATTCTGAATGATCCCAACGTGGTTCGTTGGCTCGCATCCGTTGCGCGTGATCTGAACCCAACTGGCACGATCGTTCCCACGGGCAGCACTGTGGGCAAAGGTCTCGAAGACGAAATCACCGAGATCGAAGGGTTCATGAAGACCAATCGTGCTGAGTATCGCAAGGACGAGAAGAAACAGGCTCGTCTGCGCGATCTCTACGACGCACGTGCGCGCCAGCAGGCCAGAGGCTCCTGATGAGCACGCTCACCAGCAAGCAGCGCAAGCGGCTGCCGACGGCGGTGTTTGCGGGTCCGGATCGCTCGTATCCGGTGCCGGATAAAAGTCATGCCGCCAACGCGAAAGCGCGCGCGGAGCAACAGTACAAGCGCGGTCGCCTCTCCCAAAGTCAGCGCGATCGCATCGATGCCAAGGCCAACACGGTCCTGGGCAAGTAATTATTTCCAATTGAGGCTTACGTCAGCCACCCCGTCCCCACGGCACTGACAGCACCTCGTCGTTCAATAACGCCCTAAGCGAAGCCCCGTTCCGGCCATACCGGCCCGCATCTGCGGACACCCCGGTTATTGCCTCAACGGACACCCCGAGCCCACGGCACGTAAACCCATACATCGGAGTATGACAACGTGTCTAACACAGCATTTCAGATCCAATACCGGCAGGAATTCATTGCCGGCTTCGAGCAGAAGCAGAGTCTTCTGCGTGACATGGTGACCACGGAAGTCGTCATCAAAGGCAACCAGGCCACCTTCCTGGTCGCGGATTCCGGCAATGCGGAAGCCAAGACCCGCGGCGTCAACGGTCTCATCCCGGCGCGCGCAGATAACCTCAATCAGCCGGTGGCAACCCTGGCGGAATGGCATGACTTGGTTCGCAAGACCAGCTTCAACATCTTCGCATCCCAGGGCAACCAGCGAGAGATTATGCAGATGACCACGATGGGCGTGGTCAATCGCAAGATCGACCAGGACATCATCGGTGAGCTTGCCAATGGAACGGTCAACACGGGCGCAGCAGCGACCGCTTCTGTGGGACTCGTGACCCGCGCGAAGACAATCCTGGGCAACTCGGAAGTGCCATGGGACGGCAATATCAACGGCGTTATCACTCCCGCCTTTGAGGGTTACCTCATGCAGGCGCCGGAGTTCTCGAAGTCTGTGGTGTACGTCAATGCCAAGCACTTCGACACCGGTGATACCGCGTGGCGAGACAAGCCGAGCGCGTTTTACTGGTACGGCGTGATGTGGGTAGTGCATCCCCGCTTGCCCGGAAAAGGCACGAACGCCGCGAAGTGCTTCCTCTTCCACAAGTCAGCCATCGGTCACGCGGTTGACACTGCCGGCTTGGAAACCCCTGTGGGTTACGACCAGGAGCAGGCGTACTCATGGGCCCGGGCTTCCGTGAACATGGGGTCAAAGGTCCTTCAAAACAGCGGCATCGTGGTGATTAATCACGACGACTCTGCGCTGAGCTCATAAGGAGAGCACGATGAGTTATTCAACCTCCAATCCTCCTCAGCTGCTGATCCAGGGCATCGACAATTCGGTGGGCCCAAAGATCTGGACGCTGAGCGGAACCGACGCTGACACGACCGTGGATGGCTCGGGCTACATCACCAATGCCGGTGTGTTGGGGATGAAAAAGGGCGATCTGCTCTACTACACCAAGACGGACGCAAGTCCGATCGCCAACTTCATCTTCAACGTCAGCAGCATCAGCACGACCTATCCGTATGCTGCGGATCTGTCGAACAGCACAGCGATTACTGCGACCAATTCGGACTGACGTCCGAACTGACGCTGAAGGAGCGTCCACCTTGGGCGGCCTCATCCAGGCCGCCCTTTCTTTCCACCTGCCAAGAGATTGGCCCAAGAGATTGGTATGACACAGTTAACCCATTCAAAAATGACCTTTGCCGAGCACTCGCGCAACCAGTGGTTCGTGGTGCCCGAACATGGCACGCCATTTGATGCACTGCTGGATCCTGCGTACTGGACCCACGTGGCCGCTCAACTCAAGCCCTGCGACGAGATTACGGTGCATGCTGAGGATGGCTCCTACTATGGACGCCTTCTCGTGCGCGATGCGGCGCGGCTGTATGCCACAGTCACAAAACTCGAATACCACGATTTGGATCCGGTTGATGTTCAGCAGGGCTCCGCCGCTCTTCCAAAAGGTTATGAGGTGAAGTGGCGCGGGCCGATCCACAAGTGGTGTGTACTTCGAGGCACAGATGTGTTGAAGGATGGCCAGAGCAAGGACGGTGCGAATCAGTGGCTTCGTGAGCACCTTCGAACCATAGGCGGTTAAATGCCTTCGAAATTGACAATCTACCAGGGTGCCTGCCTCGCGCTCGGCGATCGCAAGATCATGTCTCTTACCGAGAACCGCGAGACCCGGCGCGCGCTGGATAGTGTATGGGAGCGAGACGGCGTCAAGCGCTGTCTTCAGATGGGCTTGTGGAATTTCGCGACCCGCTCGATGCAATACGACTACTCACCGAGCGTCGAGCCGCCATTCGGTTTCAAGCGTGCGTTTAACAAACCGGATGACTGGGTTCGCACGACGAAGGTGTGCCAAGACGAGTTCTACAAGGTTCCGCTGCTTCAATACGCGGATGAGGCAGGATTCTGGTTCGCAGATCTGGACACTATCTATGTGAGTTTCGTCTCACTGCTTCCTGACTTTGGAATGGATTTCTCCAAATGGCCGGCCAACTTCACGAACTTCGTGGAGCTCTGGTTTGCCTGGAGCATCTGCCGACGCACGACCAACAGCGGGCAGACCAAGGAGGATCTGTGGAAGGACGTCGATAAGGCGCTTCGTAATGCCAAGTCAACCGATGCCATGGATGAGGCCACCCAGTTCCTGCCGCCCGGTACTTGGTCTACCTCCAGACGAGGGCGGACGAGCCGGTTGGATCGCGGAAACCGATCGAGACTCATCGGCTGATGCCACAAGGTCACTCGCCAATACTGGCATTCAACCGTGGTATCTTGGGCAAGCTCGCCCTTGCGCGCGTGGATCTTGCGCGGTACGCCATGTCTGCCGAGGTCATGACAAACTGGATGCCGCGGGTGCTTGGCTCGATGTCACTCCGGCCAGGCTGGCAGTACATCAGTCCCACACGAAATAACGCGAAGGCGAAGACGATTGATTTCATCTTCTCCAGCACGGATGTTGCGCATCTCGAATTAACCGACAGCGTGCTTCGCGTGAGGGTCAACGACGTATTGATTACGCGTCCTGCTGTCTCTGCGCAGACCACCAATGGTTCGTTCACCTCGGACGTGAACGGGTGGACCGACTCTGATGAATCTGGGGCCACGTCTGCCTGGGTCACCGGTGGCTATTTGTCACTCGTGGGTACCGGCACCAATGCGGCGATCCGCGACCAAGCGGTGACCGTCACCGAGATTGGAACGGAACACGCGGTACGGGTCGTGATCGCCCGAGGAACGGTGCTCTTCCGGGTAGGTTCGACCTCTGGCAACGATGATTATGTGACGGAGACGACGCTCGGTGTCGGTACACACTCCCTGGCCTTCACTCCCACCGGCAACTTCAATATTCGGGTGATGAACCGCTCCATTGCGGCATCTCTGGTCGATTCGATCACTGTCGAATCAGCCGGCGTTCTCGAAGTGCCCACACCCTGGCGCGAAGCCGATCTGGGATCTATCCGGCGCGTTCAGTCAGGCGATGTCATGTATGTCGCGGCCAGAGGATATCAGCAGCGCAAGATCGAGCGCCGCGGCGTGCATTCGTGGTCTGTGGTTCTGTATCAGCCCACGACTGGGCCATTTCGTCTGTCCAATGTTACGCCGACCACGATTACACCCAGTGCTTTGACGGGTGATATTACTCTCACTGCATCGAAAGCCATTTTCAAGGCGGCCCACGTCGGCGCATTGTTTCGCCTGAGGTCCTCTGGGCAGATTGCCACTGCGGCTATAACAGGAGCGAATCAGTTCACCGATCCTATCGAGGTAACGGGGGTCGGTGGCCAAAGGGCGTTCAGCATCCTGATTACGGGAACGTTCGTCGGCACGTTCACCCTGCAATATTCGGTGAGTGCGCCCGGCAACTGGGTGGATGCAAAAACCTACACGACGCCGCAAGCCATCTCCTACAACGATCAACTCGACAATCAGATCATTTTCTACCGGGTTGGAATCAAGGCGGGTGACTACACTTCGGGAAGTGCCACCGCGACTTTGAGCTTCTCTTCCGGGTCTTCCACCGGTGTCGTCAGGGTAACAGCGTTCACAGATCAGACGCATGTCAGTGCGGCCGTGTTGGACTCGCTGGGTGGCGTTGATGCAACCTCTGATTGGACCGAAGGCTCATGGTCTGATTTTCGCGGCTGGCCTTCCGCAGTGGTTTTGCATGAAGGACGGCTCTGGTGGTTGGGCCTGTCGGTGTACGGATCTGTCTCTGACGATTACGAGAACTTCGACGATTCGGTGGAAGGGGATTCTGGGACCATTCAGCGCAGTATCGGCGAAGGTCCGATCGATGCCATCAATTGGGCGCTGTCGCTCAATCGGTTGCTACTGGGTACCCCATCGGCTGAAACCTCTGCGCGGTCCTCGAGCTTCGATGAGCCTTTGACGCCAACCAATTTCAACCTGAAGGCCTCCAGCACTCAGGGTTCCAGCACTATTGATGCGGTTCGCAAGGATAAGGATGGGATCTACGCCCAACGCAGCGGTCAGCGGGTGTTCGAACTTTCCTATGATCTCAATTCAAACGACTACGTTTCGAACGATCTGACGCTTCTCACTCCGGACTTGCATAAAGCCGGGCTCGTGCACATTGCAATTCAGCGTCAACCGGATACACGCATTCACTGCGTCCGGGCTGACGGAACGGTCGGTGTCCTGGTCTTCGACAAGGCCGAGAACGTGACCTGCTGGTTGGAGCTAGAAACCAGTGGCGCAGTGGAGGATGTATCAATCCTTCCCGGAACCTCCGAGGATCGCGTCTACTACGTGATCCGTCGAACCATCAACGGTCAGACCGTCCGTTACCTTGAGAAGTGGGCGCTCGAGTCGGAGTGCTCAGGTCTACCGATGGCCAAACTCGCCGACGCGCACATCATGTATTCTGGGTCTCCCACGCAAACCATTTCAGGTCTCGGCCATCTGGAGGGCCAGCAAGTCTACGGCTGGGGTTGGAATACGCAGACGCCATTTGTGGGCGGCAATGGGCTGGAAGCTGGGTTCGATCTTCTGGGCCCGCACCTCGTTACCAACGGGACGATTGAGAATCTACCATCTCCGGTAACCGATGCCTGCATTGGACTGGGCTATACCGCGCAGTGGAAATCCATGAAGCAGGCTTTTGCCGCTGCACTGGGTACACCGTTGAACCAACGAAAGCGCGTCGATAGCGCCGCTCTCGTGCTAATCAATACCCACTGCCAGGGCATCCAGGTTGGCAGTGACTTTGATCATCTGGACGACCTTCCGCTGGAAGTTCTCCCCATCACGCTGGGTTCGCAAGGAACTGCCAATGAACAGCCAGACACGAACGCCGTGTTAGATGAGATCGATTACGACCTGAGCGCATTCAATGGTCTGTGGACAACTGATGCCCGCATATGCTTGCAAGCGAAAGCACCGAAACCCTGCACAGCGCTGTGCGTGACGGTGTCGATGACCACCAGCGGCTGATTTCTCGAGAAGCCACTGCGGCAGATATCAGGGCCTTCTACGGCGAGAGGCCGCACCCCACCTTGCGGGCGCGGGTCGTGACGTCCCAGTCCGGGGAAGTTCTGGGCGTCATTGGCCTCGCCCGCGAGGGCCCATGGTCGAAGTTTTTCTCGGAGATCCGCGAGGATCTGCGAGCCAGTCTGCCACGTGTCATTTGCCTGCGGACGATACTGAAGTCCTTGGATTTTGTACGTGAGTCGAAACTGCCTGTATTCGCGATCGCTCAGGCCGATGAGCCGGATTCTCACCGCGTGTTACAGCGCCTGGGGTTTGTTCAAGTGGATGGAGAAGTATATCGATGGCCTTCCTAGCCGCGGCTGTTCCCTACATCGCAGCTGCTGCCACTGTCGTTAGTACGGTTGGCGCCATCAAACAGGGCCAGGATCAGGCGTTTCAGGCTCAACAGCAGGCCGCCGCTCTGCGCAATCAGGCGAATGCGGATGAGGCTGCGGCTCAGCGGACAGCGCAGAACACCCGCCGCCAGACCGATTACGTGATGTCGCGGGCCCAAGCGATTGCGGCATCTTCTGGAGCGGGCGCGACCGATCCGACGGTCGTGAACGTCGAAGGGCAGATTGCCGGGCAAGGTGAATACAACGCGCTGACGTCGCTCTATGAAGGTTCTACAGCCGGCGGCAATGCGCGGTCGCAAGCCACGGCGGTCTATAACGAGGGGCAGGCGGCCAAGAGCGCCGGCTATCTGAGAGGCGCGACCACGCTTTTGAGTGGCGGAACGACGCTCTATACCAAGTACAAATAATGCCCCGACTCCCAGATTACACCGCCGTTGGTCCGCGTCAGGTAAGCCAGGCCGCGTCTGCGCCTGCGGCTGACTCGTCAGGATCAGTCACCGGCCAATCGATGGTGCAGGCCGGCGCTGCTCTATCCGACATTGCAGATCAGGCCTTCGTCCACCGCACGAACCTTGCGCGAGCTCAAGCCACGAATGCTTTGCTGGATCACGAGATCCAGGTGAAGAGCGCAACGCAGGACCTCGCCCGTAAGGTTCAGACGGGCGAACTTCCGTATGCCCAAGCGAAGCAGACTTGGGAAGACACCGTTGGCAAGCTGCAACCAGCGCAGCCTCAGTACTTGGATGAGGTGGCCGCCCAGAATTTGAAGAAGGGCGCCGAGAGAACTGTGTTCGATCAGGGCATCGTGATGAATCACGTTGTCCAACAGGCTGAGGCGAACGACTTTAAGGACCAGTTCGCGGACAACCTCGACAAGCTCGGGAAACTGGCTGGAATGCCTGGCGCCAATATCGATGACATCAACACGAAGGCCGAGGCGTTCAGACCGCTGGCGCGCAAAGCCGGTATTCCGCAAGAGGTCGTCGATAAATCCATTCAGGATTTCAAGGACCGCAACTGGTTCAACAACGCGGTTCAGATCGCCATGCAGTCGAAAAACAGCATGCCGGATCTGAAGCAGTTGGAGCACGATCTCACAGCCGAAGATGGTTTTTACGCTGGCAAACTCGATACCGAGAAGCGCAATGCCGTGTTGAGGACGGTGACGAACGACCAACTGGTCCTGGAGAATCGCCTCGAGCGAGCCCAGGAGAAGCGGGAAGCTGCAGGCCAGCGGGCACTTCTGCAAATGGGGACGCAGATCGCCTCAGGCGTTCCGGCAACACCACAGATGTGGGACAACTGGGCTCATACCGTGAAGGGCACCGAGGCCGAGGCGGACTTCAAACAGTACGCCGACGATGAGCAGAAGGTTCAGCAGGTCCTTCGCCAGCCCATCGATCAGCAGTTGAAGTTCGTTCAGGACAAGCAGGCAACGCTGCAAAGTCAAGGTGGATCCCTTCGAGACTTGGCAAACCTCAATCGTCTGAAGGGCGCGGTTGAGCAGAACGTCAAATTGATGCAGACCGAACCGCTGATATTCGATGCGCAGCGGACCGGCGTTGACCTTCCGCCACTCAATCTGGCGCAGTTGGGCGATCCAAACGCCAACGCGCAGATCAGCCAACAGATTCAGGATCGCGTGACGACGCTCACGGCGATGCGCAAACAGTACGGCGGTCAGGTTCCTATCCGTCCGTTACTGCCACAAGAGGCTGCGCAACTGACATCCGCCTTGAACAGTTCGGACCCCAAAAACGCCGCGGCAATCTTTGGTGCGCTCCAGAATGCGACGGGCGGCGATATGGACACCTACAAGGGCATCATGCAGCAGGTGGCGCCCGATGCCCCGATCAAGGCCCTGGCGGGGATGCTGGCAGCCAAGCAACGCAATCTGACGCTCGCCACTCACTGGTTCAAGCCGAACGATGTAGCGCCGAGCGGTGATGTCGCGACGACAATGCTGCAGGGTGAAGCGCTGCTCAATCCAACGAAATCTCAGAAAGGCGAGGACGGTCATCCCACGTCGAAGTTGTTTCTACCTGAAACAACTCAGTTGCAATCTGATTTCCAGGATCGTGTGGGAGATGCTTTTGCGGGGCGGCCCGATGCCGCAGAGAAAGCTTATCAGGCGGTGCAGGCCTACTACGTGGGGAAGGCAGCACAGAGCGGACGCTTGGCTTCAGGGAAGCAGGACATCGACTCTTCGATCATGAAAGAGGCGATCACCGCAACACTCGGCAACGTGGTGAACTTCAATGGAAATGGAAGTGTCTTGGCCCCGTGGGGAATGACCGAGGCGGACTTTCAGGACAAGGCGCACGCCGCGCTGACGAAGGCTCAGGATTCGGTCAAACCTGAGTTTGCCACCAATCTGTTGAGTGCGGGCCTGAAGAACAACGGCGATGGCACGTACTACGTGACGCAGGGCCGCAATTTCGTGCCCGACAAGAAGGGTAATCCGCTGGTGATCACGCTCCAATGAGTGACCTCTTCGACCTCGACACCGAGGGTCAGCAAGCGATGGCCGGCGTCGCGCGTGATCACCTGCTGCAGCCAGGCCAGGACACGGCTGGCTTTTGGCACGGTGTTCCGCAGGCGATCGGTATGGGGATCATGCGTGGCGGTGTACGGGCAGCCCAAGCCGTTGGAATGGCGGGGGGCGGATTACTTTCGCAGTTCGAGAGCGATGGCGCAGGATCGCCCGGGCTGGCTCCCGGTACGCTGACAGATCCCTATTTCAGTGCCCTGGACAAGTTCATCAGCAGCGCGGTCGATTACTGGACACCGGGCGCGAACGAAGTGGGAACTGCCGGGCGCGTACTTGGGGGGCTCTCCGAGATTGCCTTGCCGCTGATGGCCGGCGGTGGCAACCCATCGCTGCTGATCGGCTCGGCCGCTATGGGAACGGGCCATGATCTGGTGCAGCAGGGAGTGGACGCAAAGACAGCGACTGGCGTTGCCATGACGCAAGCCGCGGCCACTGCGATCGGATTCCGTATCCCCTTCCTCGGCAGCACCTTGGTCAGTCGGATCGCGAGCGGCGCTGCGGGAAATCTCGCGGTCAACGCGGGGTCGGCGGAGATCTCACATGCGATTCTGAAGGCCGCCGGCTACGATGTGCAGGCGAAGAACTTCGACCCGCTCGACCTCGAGACACGCATTGTCGATGTACTGTCCGGCGCAGTGTTTGGGACCGTGGCCCATCTCGGGACGCCAAGCATGCGCGATGCCGCAGCTACGGCCGCCAATGCCAAGCACTTCCAGTACGACACCGCCCCGGGCGAGCCGGCGGATATCGGCTCATCCATAGCCCATCAGAAAGCAATGGAGGCCGCCGTGCGCGATACGCTGGCCGGCAAGCCTGTTGATCTAGCGGGTACTGGAATCGATCAGGCTACCTTCAATCCTCGGGATCGAATCCCGGCATTTACCGAGACGCCCGAAGAACTGCATGGTGTCGATGAAGCGCTCAGAGAACAGCCCGCGCAGAATCCGGAACGGGTTGATTTTCCACCTGAGAAAGCAGCACCCACCGACTTTGAGGTTGGGCAGGTGTGGAAGAAAGCAGGGCAGGAGCCCTATCGAATAGTGGAGGTTTCGGAGGACGGACAGCGCGCACGAGTAGATTCCGGCGACGGCAAGCCAGTATGGGTCAACCACAATACCGAGATCAGTAATGGTTGGAGCCCGGAGGGACCATCATCTGCTGAATCCAAGCCGGCTCCGGACACCTCTGTATCGGATGCCGCAAAATCGAACGTAAACCCGCAGACCTCCGGTCTGGAGCGGCCAGTGGTTGATCCCGTTGTCGCCTCGGCACGCTCCGCTCTTGCCGAGAAGGACTTCCCGATTCCTACCGGCGAAATTGACCAAGACGGCCGAGTCATCACGCGGAGCGCTCGCGAGATGTTGGCTCAAGCCGATCAGGATGTGTCGAAGGCGCAGAACGACTCCAAGGCATTCGACGCCTTGGCCTCTTGCATCCTGTCTCGAGGTAACGGATGAGAGCGGAATGTGCAGCAGCCGTCGTCAAAGCCATCGGCCGCTCTCTGACGAAGGCTGAGCTCGACGGCATTGAGGAGCGGATCACCCGTGCCATGCGCAACACCGCGCGCCGTGACCCACAGGCCTGGACTGCAAAGCCGCTCCAAGAGAGATTGCAGGAAGGGGCCAAAGCGGCAGCACAGGAACTCGTGGGTGAGCAGGTGTTGAAGCAGCGCCGCGCTGCATTGACCATCGCGGCTCGATCCCGTATCCGACAGTACCTGGCCGACCAAGCGGGTCGTGGAATCGACGGAATCGATTCGCTCGATCGCATGATCGCGTTCCACGCAGACGCGAAGGGCAACTTCGTCTCACTTGAGAAGCAGGCTCAAGCCATCGAGAATGACGGGTTGCGGCAAATGCTCGGCACTCTCGAGGCCTCGAATCCGAAGTGGTTCGGGCTGTTCGAGAACCAGCAGGGCGTCGAATCGGTGGTCCGCGCGATCTTTGGTGAGAAGACCGGTGTGCCGGAAGCCGATGCTGGTGCGACGGAATGGCAGACGGTCACCTCTGCGCTGAGAGATCGATTCAACCGTGCAGGCGGCGATGTGGGCGAGCTGGATGACTGGGGTATGCCGCACCATCACTCTCAGTCGAAGGTGGCTTTGGCGGGCCGCGATCAGTGGGTGCAAGACATCCTTCCGCACCTCGATCGCGAGCACTATTTCAATCCTGATGGCACGCGGATGACCGATCCGCAATTGAACGACTTCCTGAAGGAAGCATGGACCACGATAGCTACCGGTGGGGCGAACAAGCTCGAACCCGGCACATTCGCCGGGGGCGGAGCGCGTGCGAACCGCGGTAACGCATCTCGACAGATTCACTTCAAGGATGCCGATGCGTACATGGACTATCAGACGAAGTACGGAGACAAGTCCCTGTATGAGGTCTTGGTAGGTCATATCGAAGGCATCTCGAAGGACATTGCACTCACCGAGGTCTTTGGACCAAACCCGGACCAGACATTTCGTCTCTTCCGAGATGAAGCAGTGCGTGATGCCAAACTGGCAGATCCCACGAAGATCGACAAGATCGATTCGCGCTCGATCAACACAGAGAACCTCTACAACGTGGTGGCCGGTAAAACCCAACCCGTCGCCTCCCGCTGGCTTGCCACGACGTTTGATACGCTGCGCAACTGGCTGATTGCCTCTAGGCTGGGATCATCCATTATCACCTCGTTCTCGGATGAGGCGACGCTGCATCTCACTGCGCGACTGAATCATCTGCCGGAGATGCAGCTGATCAGAAACCAACTCGCCACGTTCAATCCTGCGAATCGTATGGAAGAGCGGATGGCCATGCTGGCCGGACTTGCGCTCAATACACTGAAATCCACGCTCAACCGATTCGGTCAGAACGGATTGGGAAAGAGCTTCTCATCCAAACTCGCCAACAGTGTGATGCGGGTCTCTGGACTCAACGCGATCACGGACGCACGCAAGCGCGGATTCGGCGTGACGATGATGGGGGCTATCGGCGGCGTCACGAAAGAGCACGGATCACTCGCGGACCTCGACAAGCACGATCACCGAATGCTGCTCTCTAAGGGTATCTCGGAGGATGATTTCCAAGTCTGGAAGAAAGCCGAACAGGAAGACTGGGGTGGTGGCAATGACACCATGCTCACTCCTGAGAGCATCTACCGCATTCCCGATGCCGAGATCGACAAGGTGATCGCGCCGCGGATCCAGGGACTGCACGATTCCGCCAATGCACAAATTCAGGCGCTTCAGGACCGAAATACTCAGGATCAAAGCTGGGCGCAGAAGCGCACAGATAAGCTCCGTCAGTGGGTCAAGGATCAACAGGGCCGCCTAGCACAGCAAGCCTCAACGGCAGACGCCAACACCAGGGCGCGGATCGATGGAATCCGCAAGCGCCTCAGCGGTCTCTATGATCAGCTCGACATCGCGAACTCTTATTTCAAGGAGACGAAAAAGAACCAGGTCAGCCTCTCTGACCTGCGACGAGCCGGAGTGTCGGAAGGGCGCAATCAGTCCGCCATCGATCAACTGGCGACTAAGCTGAAGAAGGCCGCGGCGGATACCACAAGCCTCAAGGAAGGCTTGGAAGGTGATTTCAAGGAGAAGTTTGTTGCGAGGGAGCAAGAGATCCAGTCGCTGATCGAGTCCGGCGACGAGCGAAAGATTGCCTTCGCAATGGACAAGTTCGATGAACTGTTCACTGAAGCAAATGCGCGGCTGACTCATCGACTAGAAGGGGCAGACGAGAAGCTGACTGCCAAGATCAACAAGAGCGTCGAACAGGTATCTAAACTCCGTGAACAGATCAAGGCTGCGGATGATCTGTGGAATCGAGCCAATACATCGCGGCCGAACTTTGGGGATCTGCGGTCTCAAGGTGTGCGCGAGGGCCGGGCCCGCGAGGCCGCAACCAATTTGAAGCAGCAGATCCGATCCATCACGAAGGAGCTGGCGTCTTCAAAGCAAGAAAAGGCACTCGACTTCGCAGAGAAGTGGGCTGCGAAGAAGGCCGAGCTTGACGAGTTTACGGACCGGGCAAACGAGCGCGCTGGACGTCGGCAGGCTGTCATGGACCGTATCCAACGGGAAATTGAACCGGCGATCGCAGGAGAGCGCATGCGCGCCCGGGAGCAGGCCGTCACCAAACTGTTGGGAGCGATTCTCGAAGAGACAGATACAGCCGTCATCGAACCGGGCGCGCGGGAAAAGGCATTTACCGGTTCCGGTCTGCAGCGCGGCACATGGAAAGGTGAGCTCACCCGCTCGTTTTTCCTGTTCAAGTCCTTCCCGTTGGCAATGATCTACCGCCACATCAGTCGCGGAATGTCCTTGCCGACCGGGACTGGACGCGCGGCATATATTGCAGCCCTGATGGCCTCAACCACGGTCCTCGGCGCACTATCGCTCGAAGTAAACGAGGTGCTTTCGGGACGCGATCCAAAGGACCTGAATCCGTTCAATGTGGGCGGTAAGACTGGCGCCGGCCGGAATCTGCTGGCTGCCTTCCTGAAAGGTGGTTCGCTGGGGATCTACGGCGACCTGTTGTTCTCAGACACGACGCAATATGGTAACAGCCCGCTTGCCTCACTGACCGGCCCGGTATTATCTTCGGCGGAAGACCTATTCAACCTCTCCCAAGGGAATGTGGTCAAAACCCTGAATGATAAGAAAACCAACGTAGGGGCCGACATCGTTCGTTTCGTCAAAGGCAACACACCCGGCGCATCGTTGTGGTATCTCAAGGCTGCCATGGATCACATGATCTGGCAAAACCTCCAGGAGTACTACTCACCTGGCTATTTGAGTCGAATGCGTGCGCGGGCACAGACCGACTTTCATCAGAACTTCTTCTGGGAGCCAGGTCAGGCGGTCCCGCAGCGGGCACCTGACCTGACCAAAACGGTTCAGTGAAAGGGTTTCTACTCGTCAGCATATTCTTTGTCGTCTTCGCTGGCGTTATTGGCGGAGCACTTTTCCTAGCTGGCTTTCTGGTGAAGTCCATGCATCTATCTCAGGATGCTGAGAATGCTGTCATGGTAATCGGAGCAATTGCAGCGCTGATGATCGGCGGCCTACTAATGAAGCAACTGCACGCGATGATTCAGCGCCAAATGTAGCGCTGTAGCTTTCCTTCCGTTCAACCTAGGACCCAGCCATGCGCTGGGTCTCTGCATTTGGAGATCTGAATGCCCGCAACTGCTACCGACAGGCTTGCAGGAATCACTACGTCTCTTGCTGTCAAGCCGCCGTGTGTTGCTGTGACGTCGTTCGATATCCCCCTCGCCGGTCTTTTCACCGTGGGCTCTGTCGTGCTCGAAGAAGGTGATCGGGTATTGGTCCGTGCGCAGACAGACGCCAGGCAGAACGGCATATACAACGCGTCAACATCGGATTGGACTCGTGCGCTCGACTTCGATGGCTCCCGAGATGTGGTAACTGGCACGATGGTACTCGTACGCAACAGCGTTGCGGACGGCGCACTGTACGAAGTCACTACGTCTGGCGAGATTATCATCGGCCAGTCGCAGATCATCTTCGATGTGCGTGATGATCCAACGATCCTTTACGCACAGACCCAGGCAGAACTGGACGCGTTGGTATTACCTGTCAATACCCACTTCACCACGGAAGGAATGATCACACCCTTTCGATTCGGAGCAGTGGGGGACGGAGTCACCGACGACAGTACAGCGCTTCAAGAGTGGCTCGCGGTTCTGGGGCAGAACTCCCAGAGAGCCTTTGGATTCTGGGGCCGCGGAACATTCAAGTGTTCCACCAGCTTGGTCGTTCCCGCCAACGTGTTCCTGCTCGGTGCTGGCAATCAAGCAACGATCCTGAAGCCGACCGCTGCGGTGACGTCATACGCGCTGACGACTTCAGCCGGCACGAAGCTCCACGGGTTCATGATCGATGGAAGTGCGACCACGAATGCTTTCGGGCTCTTGGTGGGTCCTGTCGGGCCTGACTACAACGAATTGCAAGATATCTGGGTGCAGAATTTCGCTGGCGGCCGTGGCACCGGCATCCGTGTTGCCGAATGCGTCAGTCTCATAGCTCTGCGCGTCTTCTCTGTTGGGTGCAACACCAATCTACGTATAGAGAGCAATAATCCCGGCTCACTACCCACGACTTGTCTGTTTCAGAGTTGCCGATTCAGTTCGGCTGTAGTCGGTGATTCGAGTCTGACCGGCTCTGGCAAAGGCGTCATTATCCGATCTGGTCAGCAGATCACATTTCGTGACTGCATCCTCGAAGCAAACGCTCAAGAAGGCATGTACGTTTTAGGCGTCGTTGGCGCTTCTACTCTCATACAGGACCTATCCATAGAAGACACTTGGTTTGAAGATAACTGGCATGGCCATATTGACACCGGAACCAATGTATACAGTCTCAGGATAGACGGCTCTTCTGGCCTGGGAGCCAATGCCTCCCTGTGCAATGTGCACCTCGTCCAGGGAACGGAACTCTCTGACAGGAAGTCTATTCTGCTTGCTGCCTGCCAGGCAGTACTCGAGAAAGTACGCTGCTATTATCTGTTTGCCAATGATATTGTTGTGGCTGGCAGTAATTGTTTGGTATATGTCAAGGATGACGCCTATGATCGCTGCGGGCGCTGCATCTCCAATCCAGCAAATAACGGTAATCTGGTCAGTTATCCGCCGTATCTTCCCATCATAGATCTAGGTAACGGGCATTCGGTCTTGCCCACCATCGAGAAGTTGGTGGCGCTGACATATTCCGCATCGATGACACCTGATCTGCAGAACGGCAACTCGTTTAACATCCAGGTAAGCAACACAACGGCGTTCACGATCAATAATCCCTCAAACGTCGGGGGGATTCAGAGTGGTAAGCGGATGTCAATCCGACTCAACAATGTATCTGGAAACAACACTCTGGGCGCGGTTACCTGGGGATCGGCGTATAAGAGCAGTTTTGCCACCGGCGCCAGTGCCCCGGCCAATAACTTCAGCATCCTGATCGAATTCGAGTGGGATGGAACTCATATGGTGGAGTGTTATCACAGTCCGGCTGGGGTGCCGGTGTGATGGACGACGCCCACTCCACGACGGGCGTTCTCAAGAAAGCATCGCCGTTCTGGTGGTGGGTACGCGGCAATCCCATGCAGATCCTGACTCTGTTGGGGTTGCTACTGGCGGGCGTGCGGGCGTGGCACGATCTGAAATCCCGCGTGGGAAATATCGAAACAAAAGTGGATGAGATTGCCAAAAGTCCCCCGGCGGTGACGAATGAGCAATTCTCGCAACTCAATAGTGCATTTGAGCAGTTGCGCAGCGAAGTGGATCGACAAAAGGGGCGTTGGGAGCAGGTTGACTCCGTACCAGAACTCAGAAGCCATCGAGCTCGACATTGACGTATGAGGCGTGATGGATATCAGGTTGTGGATTTGGCCCAAGAAAAAAACGGTTGAACATGCCATCGATGCACTGCGCGAGGCGTCTATTGCAGAGCATCATGCAGGCGCGGTTTCAGGAGACGACAAGCGGATAAAGGCTCAGGAATACGAAGCGGCACAGAAAGATATGGCTCATGAGTTGGAATTCCGACAAAGACCGAATATGCGTGATGTGTCAGACAAGTCTGTTCATAGTAACGCCGCTCCGGTCAGTCAGGCGAACAACACGTTCCATGAGCACTCGAAGCTTCTACCATGGATCATGTTGTGCTGCATTATCAGTTCGTTCGGCATGGCCATGTCAGTATTCTCGGTCGGTGCGGTTTGGGTACTCTATACCAAGTTTCACGTACTCACGGTGACGGTGGATAATCACGATGCACTGATGCTGCGTGAAGGCATCAAACAACCGGGAGATGTGGCCAAGGGGCCTAATGGCAATCTCGAATTCAGACATAAGGAGTAATTGATATGGGTGGTTTGGCTTGCATTCTGGTGGTTCGATCAACACTGACGTATACCACGGTTCCGACAGATCCTCCTGAGCAGGAGAAGTTCGATCAGCAAATGCGCAAGATTCTCAACAACATGGGATATTCGCAATCGCTGGTCAATGAAGCTCATGAGCTTGCCGAAGCAGCGGCTGACATCATCGAGAAGCCGTGGGCATCTTGGACGCAGGCCGATCGGCAGAAGCTGCTCGCGGGCGTGAACAAGGTCTGCGGTGGTTATTCATGACTGAGATCCTCGAGCGCCTCAAGGAGGTCAATGAGAAGCTGAATGAGCAGATTGTTGTAGATCCTCAGACGTTCGCCCAGATTGTGGATGGTCTTCCCGATGGCCTCTTGGTCATCAATGAAAGCGGGATCATCCAATTGGTCAATCAGCAGATTGAACTGCTGTTTGGCTATCCGCGGGGACGTCTGATCGGTGAACCCGTGCACATGCTATTGGCACCGACCTTGTCTGAAACCCATGCGCGGCATATCGCCAAGTTTTTCTCGCAACCCTCATCGCGACCGATGAACCTGGGCAAGACTCTCCCCGGCCAACATAGCAGCGGCCGTGCCGTCATGGTTCAGATCAGTCTTTCGCCCATCATCAGCAATCAAGGAGTGCTCGCACTTGGCGTGGTCAGGCGAGTCAATGTGGATGGCCACCAAAGCGCAGGGTGATTTTGCTGAGCACCGAGCCCTCATTCTCGCCGAGCTCCAGCGCTTGAACACGTTGCTCGAGGCATTGCGGGCGCGCATCGACCAGATGAACACGCTGGAGATCGGCAAGTTAAAAGAGCAAATGGCAGTTCTGCAGTTCAAATCAGGGGTTTGGGGACTGGCTGCGGGTGCCATTCCGGGCATAGCCGCCATGATTTATACGGTGTTGCATAAATGATTGTGGGCGCAAGTGGAGTGTAGATGAATCTCAGCGAGCATTTCACACTCGAGGAACTTGTTTTCTCCGAAGTCGCATTACGCAAAGGGCTCGACAACGTACCGTCGATGACGCAGGCAGCCTGCCTGGCCACTCTCTGTCATACCTTGCTCGAGCCCGCACGTGAGCTTCTGGGAGCGCCGCTGCGGATACACAGTGGGTACCGGGCCCCTGCGGTCAATGAAGCGGTCGGAGGAGCGGTGACGAGCGCTCACATGGACGGTCGGGCCGCAGATTTCGTGCCTGTTGATTTGCCGCTATTGAACGCCTTTCACGCTTTGCGGACATCCCCGCTGCCTTTCGATCAAATCATCCAGGAATGCGGACCCAGCGGATGGATCCATATTTCCATTGCAGTGCCGGGCGCAACACCGCGTCGGCAGGCATTGATTGCAACCGGCAGGCCGGGTAACTGGCACTACCAACAAATCCACTCAGGTGAAACATGACTGATGTCGCACTTCCATGGTACCGCTCCCGCATTCTGCAGGGACTGCTGACAATCGTGGTCAGCCAGGTAGTAGCGCGCGTGCAGGCGCAGTTTCATATCGACTTCATGGGGATGAGCGTGACGGATATCGTCAACTGGCTCATGGATGCCATTACGGCGGGTGCTGTCTATTGGGCCACCCATGCACGTGTTGCACCTACGGTTCCCATTCCCCCTGTCGTCACCTTCACTAAATCTGCCGCCGATCAGATGAATACCGATAACCCTACCGGAGTCCTCCATGCATCACCTGAAAATACCGCTGCCCCTGACCCTCGTTCTCCTGCTGTGTAGCTGCGCTCAGCTCGGACTCACGGCTCCGAAAGGCTTCGATCAGCAACTGGCTAACGCCTATGGCGTCCATACCGCTGTCGTCTCTGCCACGACTACCGCGCTGACGGCCGGATCCATCTCGAGTGCCGATGCCGAGCACGTACAGACCATCGCGGGGACCTCCAGAACGCTTCTAGACACCGCTAGAGCCTCAGAAGCGGCTGGAGATACCGCAGGCGCCCAAAAGAACCTGGTTCTCGCTTTGAGCGCTCTGCAAGCCCTGCAGACGTATCTGAATACCCACGGGAGTAAGTGATATGGGACCTGCTGTTGCTGTTGCCGTCGATTTGCTGGTTGAGCTCCTGAAGAATGCTGGGCAGATCAGTCAGTTGATCCAGACTGCCCAAACGAACGGGCAAACCAATCTCACGCCTGAGCAATGGGCCACGATCGTGGGGGCGGATGACTCCGCGTCTGCTGCGCTCACCGCCGCCATTGCCGCTGCCAAAGCACAGGGGAGATAGCCATGAACATGTCCCCATCGTTCTGCAGATCATTGCCCTGATCGCTTTTTTGATGGCGTGGTTCAACAGACCGTTTCCGAAAGACCGGCCTTGGAACTTAATTGCATGCGGGCTTTTCCTCTGGCTTTTGTCATTGATGATTGGTGGGTATATCAGCCTGCATCCGGTGCACGGATGAAACGGCTCGCCGACGGCTACTGGGGTCATCATTCGATCACGGTGCACTGATGCCGCGTACCGTCGTTATCCACGATCCGCTGACGCAGAAGAAGCCGGAAGTCCTTGAGACCCTTGCTCCACGGAAACCGGTGAAGGGGAAAGTCTACATCATCCTCAACACCGTCGATGGAGTACCCGGCGCTCAAGTGACAGGCACATTCACCAGTGCATCAGTTGCGGTTGGAATCGTTCAGGTGCTCAGTGGCGACAAGTCATTCAAGCTTGATGGACCCCCGGCGCGGAACGGAGAGGCTATGTGGGATGTGGTTACGTCGGAAGTTATCGAGAGTTGCACGTAGTTATTTCGTTAGCCGGTCCATGCGATATTCGAGATGCCACCACAGTTGCCGGGGGCTCCTCTTGCAGGCTTTCGCCCATCGCCGCATGAATAGCGCGTCTGGGATCTGGTCTCCCGATTCGATACGAAGCACCACGCGGCGATCCACGCCGAGCAAATCGGCCAACTCCTGCTGAGTACGCGCTCCGCGAAACTCCTTCAATAGCTCACCTAGCACCCGTTCGTCGGGGCTTCGAATACTCTTCAACGAACCGGCTCCAGGACCCTCTCAGGAGCGCGGTTGATAGACCACGGCACCAAATGTCCAGTTTATGGACATTGTATGCAAACCTAATTATCGGGCTTTCCCTGAAATTTTCGATTCCTAGGGCTTGTTTGACGCATCGCGTCGGGCATAGAGTCTCCGCAGGTCGGGAGGGACGCCTGATGCGAAAACGACCAGAAGTGCCGCCTGAACTGGCAGGAGCCATCGAGTTCACCGAGGAATTCCGCGATGCCGTGGGGCTCAACTACGGCGATGGTGAGTCTGAGGTCGTTACCGAGGTGCCATCGGACGAGGAATTGGCAGCCATTCCAGAGTGGCGTGCGGTGAACGCAATGATCACCGCTGAGGAATACCTATCCTGTTTCGGCCTCTCCACTCAGCCCGTCCAGCTCATGAGGAATGGTAGGGCAGGCGACAACAAACTCTGGAAGAAGCCGAAAAAGAAACGGGACGAATGAGAAGGCGCCCCGATAGTTTTGGTTTGGCGGGCGCGTGGCTGGCCGTGTCACAGCCCTTTGGACTCGCGTTGACCGTCGAAGGCACTCGGGCGGCTCGGGACCACACCCAGTAAACCCATCGCTCTCCGTCCAATGAGCGCGGCCAGGTCGAACTGGCATTTCGGGGCTGCTCCCGCGTACTCGTTATACGACGCGCGCATTCATATGTCAGTTTCCTCCGCTACCGTGGAGGGCGGAGATGGCAAACGAGATCGTACACAAAAAAGCCGAGTACCGTCAGCGAGACGCCGATGAGGACACCGGCCCAGATCTGGAGCTCATGGAAGTCTAGGCACATCATTTCTTCGTCAACTCCGCATCGGATTCTTCCTCCGTCGCCGGCCTCACGATAATCCACGTCGTTTTGGAGTCATCCAGCGGAAAGCTGAATCCCGCCAAGGGTAGGCCACCGAAGCCGAGCAGCTCCTTGGCTGCTTTGCGGATGGTGTCCTGAAGCTGTTTCCGGCGCTTTTCGTCGATCTCGTTCATGAGGTCATCGTCCGCTAGGACGTAGTTAAGCCGCAATTGACGCAACGCTTGCCTTCGATCAACTGCACGGTTTCATTCATTGCGCTCAGGTCCAAGACCAACGGCGTTGGCCCGGGCGGTGGCATTAGCATCGCGCGCTGCAAATCATGCCCTCGTAACGCACATAGAATGTGCCGCTCGTCCTCGGCTGTCAGCTTCGTCTCGTGATGCTGATAGAGTCCATCAGCTCGCTGCATGAACCAGTCGCGCCGATCCGGGGATACATAGCTGCGCACACCTGCCGGAAGGGCAGAGTGCAGCCTTTCGTAGAGCCAATCGCTGGTTTGATACCTCCGATACCTGTAGGTCACTGAACTGCCTATGACCCTCTCCAGGACGCGATCTGGCGGAGTCCAACCACCGCTGATGAATGTTCCAAAAGCGCCGCCCCAGCCTTCCGAAAGCCGCATGGCGTCCGCAACGAACTTCTCCCCCGGCTTCATGCCGGAGACAGTTGATACAACGAAATAGAAGTAGGTGCTCATCGACGCTGAGCGGCTCGCTCGTTCCATTCACGTAGGCGCTTCACTACGTCTGCAGCAGTATGTCCGTCCCACTCAGGCGCTCGATCGTGAGTGGTGATCCCATCCAGCATGCTCCACATCCACAGTGGCAGATGATAGGTGATGTCGCCGCTTACGAGCTTCATGCCGGCGATGAACCAACTGGGATAACCAGTGCCGTCCGAGTGAAGCTTGGACCGCCAGGAGAGCCCCGGATTGCTCCGCATGAGGGCTATGAACAGGTGGCATCGATGGTCGTAGAGTTCATCGAACGTGTGATAGCCGTCTGAGACCTGTCCCATTTCACTCATGAGCAACTCCGGTTCTCTGTGAAGCTCTAACGAGCCGCTGATAGTCTTTCTCGGTAAGGATGATGACCTTCACTGCGCGGTATCCGACCGCAATGAGCGCATCGTTGTAGCGATTCTTCCCGGTACGCCGGGGCTTGTCCCTCTCTTGGCGTGCGCAATCGGCCAGTTCGCCATCCATCATGTAGCCCCATGCTCGAACTGCTCCATTCTCCAGCAGTTGCTTGGCCTTCACTGACTACCTCCCCGATTTCTCAGCGTTCACTTGCTCGTCAACGAGCTTGTCGAGTTCAGTTCCCTCAGGCGTACCCGGCTGAGCGTCCATCAGCTTGTCAATTCGATGTAGGCGCTCATCACTGAAGGCGGGCGCAACAGGCTGACCGCCTGATCTGTGCGGGCGCACTGGACGACCTTCTGGTTCCGCAGAAGTAGGGCGTCCACCTGGTGTGAGGTACAATGGTTGCCATGCCGTATCATCTGGCTCTGGCGGCGGCCAAGCACCCACGTGGATGTGGTACCCCACTGGCACCCTCTCACGACACCAAGCGAATGGGCGCTCTGGACTACCTCCCGGTTCGCCTCGTAGTCGATCGGGGGTGAATTCTTCGCGCCAGCGTCTCAGCCGTTCCATTGCCTCACCGCCGCCAATCATATTGCGCGTCTCATGCACGTAGGCGGCTAACTCAGCGTGCAGCCGCTTGATCTCCGCCTGCATCGAGTGCATGCAGCTATGCGCGCCCTGGCGAGGTAGATGGCAGTGGGGGCAGAGATCCTCGTTTGTCATGAGCGCACCCATGCGGCGTAGGCCGGGTCAGCCATCGCGCAGTCCGGACAGACAGGGATGCCGTAGGGATCTGGCGTCAGGATCACGCCATTGTGCAGCGCGCACTGTTTCCCACAGCCGCAGGTGAACTTGTCTCCAACGAGACTCACGTCTGCCCAGCGCTCTACCCGCGCCTCACCTTGCTCGATTGGATCAGGGATTCTCATGGTTGTTCTCTTGAGTTATTAGAGGCTCTTCGGCATATACGGGCCATGACCGCTTGTCACCGGGAACATCACGTAACTCGATCGCTGGCCGCAATGGCAACAGACGTGCACTGAGTGCGGATTAGCCGCTGACGAATGCACGGGCTCTGGATGCCCAGCAATGGTTGAACGTGTTGTCTCTACATGGATGAGTCGCCACGACTGCCTCCTAGTTGGTTACCGTCTCGTTGCTACAATGAGCGCCAGCCGATTGAATGTCCTTGCGAGACCTACATACATTGATGCTTGGCGCCGCATTGCTTCGTCATGCGCGGCGTTGATTGTTCCAATCGCTGCCAGACATTCCCGAGCGTTGCGCATCTGGACGTTACGGCTGCGATGGTATCCACCGACTTTGTGCGACTTGCTCATTGGTTGTCACCGTTTCACTGGCTTGATGCCGTTCCATATCTCGCGCTTGCTCATATTCTGACCCTCGCGGGTCGAGATCGTGCTGTTAACGAGTGCTGTGACCGCAGCAGAGGCGTTGCCAGTCGCTTTCAGCCATTCCGCCACATACGGCGGTAGTGTGAGATTCAGTGTCACGCGGCCCTCGATTGACCTTGGGCGCCCAGGTGTTTTGCTTTTGACCATGGGCGGGTATTGTACACGCATTAAATGCGCAGTCAATAGCGGCAGACAACCTCGCGGTCTGCCAGCGCGCTTCACCTGGGCGTGCCAGGCGGTTCCCGCAGGCGCTCCGATGGTCCGGACCTACGGCACTTCTCATTTCTGACTTCCTTCCTGTGGTAGTTGACCTTTAGCACCCACACCGTGTTCCAGCAGCGCGTCTCGGTACCCATGGTAGTAGGCGCTGCGCAACAACCGCGGCAGATCCGGCAGACTGAACTGTCTCTCGATGTCGATTCGCAGTGAAGCCTCTTCCGCGAGGTTCGATAGCTTCGTCGTGTCGATCACTTTCTTCACAGAGATGGTTCCACGGTTGGATGTGCTCTATATGTTCAGCGTGAGAATGGAGCCAGTTCCCTTGGCCGCATTCTTCGCGTGCTGAATCAGGCTCGACGCTAACTCAAGCGCCTGTCCTGGCTCCAATCCAAGCCATTTGACGGGTGTTCCGAAGTCGATGCAGACCTTTCCGTCCTTTACACCAATCGCGAATTGGATGGCTCCCTCGTCGTGCGGAGTGAGCTTTCCCTGCGGGTGTGTGCCCGTGGCGCCGATCAGCGGCTCTCGGATCGCTTTGGCGATGGCTTCAGGAATAGGGCTGTCGAACGGGTAGTCGCTATGGTTGGACATTCGTTGGCTCCAAGTGTTTGATCCAATCTGCTTCGAACTCTCGCCACTCGCCATTGATCCGCACCCGGACGTTCACGAAGTGGGCTTGTTTGGATATCCGCACCAGTCGTTCAATGCTGGACTGTTGCAGATCATTGATCTTTGCGCCGCTCAGGTTCCAATCAACCTTCATGACTACCTCCTGCGCTGAGAGCAGGTATTGCTCTGTTCAGCCAATCGCGGAGCAAGCGCGCTTGAGCTACAGTAAGATCCCCGTCGCACCGCATTTGAATGTACTCCGCGCAGTACTCCATGTTGGACGCATCGGCCTCGCCATAATCGTCGGGTTTACCGAACAGCCAAAGTGGCTCGACGCTATTGAAGCGCTCATCCATTGGCACCGTCTCCATATAGTTTCATCGTCTCGAGCACATTACGTCCCAGATCGGCGCGAGGTCTGCCCGCGTACACCTCTTTCAACAGGCGCTCCTTGAACATCTGGTAGAGTTCCTCGACATCGATACGCCCAGCGCCGCACTCCGGCCAGCCGTGGGTCATGATGCTCTCGTTGAAACGCTCGTCAGCCATGCTGTCCTCTGGATGTATGTTGATTCACGCGACCGCCTGGGCTGATTGGCCCCATTGGTCCGCCATCGCGTTGGCTATGCCGGCGTAGGTACGCGAGCGCTCTTTCCAGCGGTCCTCGCTCGGTGGCATGAAGTGCACGCGCGGATCACGGCCCTCGACAATCTCGGTCGGCTTCAACTTCGGCAGACCGCGCAGCCACAGGCACGTGGCTTTGACCTCGCCGTGCCCGAACTGCCACGGCTGAAGGATCTGATCCGGCTTGCGCCAACGTGAGCTCAGGATGCTGATTGGGTTCTCAATCGCTATCCGGTCCACCGGAGCGCTCCAGAGCTGCATCACAAAGCCCAAACCGTGGGCCTGTTCGTCTTTCTTGTCCTTGAACCAGCGGGCGCCAGAGACTGCCAGGTGAGTGCAGGGCGGGTGAGCTATCAGCAGGTCCCAGCCGGCCTCGAGAAACTCCCTGACGTCCCCTTGGTAGTGCTGGCCTGGAGTCTCGGACGGCAGCACATCGCACGACCAGGCGTCGTGGCCGCGAGCCGCGAACGCATCGCGCACCGTTCCGGAGAATTCACAGGCTACCAATACTTTCACGGACTACATCCCCCGTTCAGAGCATCCAGATGATCAGCAGGAGTGCCCACAGCGGCTCGGCACTGTGAGTCGCCCAACAGATTCCGCCGATGAGTGCCATTCCCGCGATTGCCACTGATGCTTCTTGAGTTGTCACTTTTGACTTTCTCCGGCTTTCTGTGCAGGTCGCACGGAGTCTTGAGTGGCGAATAAGCCTTCCCCATATTCCCAGTGGTGCCCCGGAACCATGTCGGACACGAGCACGTAATCACCGGCTGGAGGCGCAAGTGTTTCCTGTTGTAGTCGAGCCCTTTGTTGACGCACCGCCGCTCCGCAGTCACAGGCGAACCCGCGCGTCATGCATGCACAGGCATCTGTGTGCTGGAGAAGGTTCGGGCGCGCTTTGATGGCAGCGAAAGCTGGCACATACCGCCAGCCTTCGATCAGCTCGCCTTGACTCTCCTCGCGCTCTATAAAGCTGTCAGGGTCGGCGCCGCGCTCATCGTGATAGGGCACCCATCCAAACTGCACGTAGTCTGGAGCTTGTTCCGTCTCGTTACCAGCTCGAAGCTGATTCAGTTCGTTGAGCACGCTAAAATAACTGTCAGTTACGCGCGCCAGTTCTGCGGCAACATCAGCACGTGCGATGCGTTCTGCGGCAATCTCGCGTTTCAGACGTTCGACTTCATCATTTGAGGAGAGTATCCGGTCAGTCATGTGTCTTCCGTCCCTTCGATCCAACGAACATTCCATCCATGTACGCTGTGAACAGCTCGCCAGCGAACCGGTGAGCAGATATCCAGCGCCAGAATTTGCCGAGGCTGCGCGTTCCCGTCCCGCAGTGCACATGCCATCGCAAACCGCGACGCTGAACGTAATATCGGGTTTTACCAGGGGCTAACTCTGCCCCGTAATACTCATCCGATGTGTTGACCTCAGTCATCGGTACCCCCGTGCATGTCGGCCACAAACCGCATCGCGGCTTCGTGACGCTCGCGCTCGCTGAGCCGCCAATCGGTATAGCCGGCGTGCTGCGGATAGGTCTGTCTCACATGGTTGAGAATCGTGCGGCAGGTTGGGCAGTTCACAGACTCTTTCGGTCGCGTTGCGCGCCCTATCTGTGAGCCGCATAGCGCCCCACGGTCATCATCCATCCGGCCCGCGTGCCTGACTTTCTCATCTGCAGTGTTGATATTAGCCACCGTGCACCGCCTTTCGGTACCAACCGTTCAGTGTATTGAATGGCCACGCGCGGGCTCTGCGCTTCCAGCCTTCCAGGAAGAAGTTCCAGTACAGCTCCGCGCGATCGGCCATACGATGGCCTTTGGTGGCGCGCAGGAAGGCTGCCCAAGCATTGGGCTCGCTGTTGCGTGCCTTGTTTCGCCAATCCCGCCCCGCTGATAGGCTATTCAGCTTCTTTAGCCGCTTCGTGACCATCTCTAGCCCTCCGCCTTAGCGATGGCAGCGTTGACCACATCGAGTTTTTTCTGTGTATCAGCCGCATACTCGATGTAATCGAGCTTCTGCTGCAGATCCACATATCGCTCCAACTCGCTCGCGGCAATATTCAGACCTTCACGCAGATCCGCTATCGCACGGTTCTTCAACTCGATACGCCGAGCGGCGGCGCGGAGTACTTGAGCAGCCGGCAAGTCACCCAGATTCAGATCAGCGCGCGTCTCCAAACGGATGAGTTGATAGATCAACTCCTGGTCAGAGAGGCGCTCTACCTGAACTGTGGAAGTGATGTGGTCGTTCATGCCTTCCACTCCAGTGATCTCATCATGGCGTCGATAGCGCACCGACGGTTTGCCCAGGCCCGCGTGTGATAGGCCACGGTGATCCCCGCCTTGGAACGAAACAGCGAGTCCTCAGGAAGGTTGTCCCAGCACCATTGCCGCAGAGCCTCCTCCGTGATCGTCTCGCCATTGATGTCCCAATTAGGGTTTCACCAACCCAACGCCCCTTCGCGAGCGGATAATTCTCAGTAGAGACCTTGCATTGATCAGACACGGTAATACCTCGCTTGATCGCGGAACAGTCGCCACCGCGCTACGAATCCTTCTGCCTTTTCGAAGCTTTGGTGACTGCTATGGTGATACCAAGCGGGCCCGCTCCATTTCCAGCGTCGTACCCAGATATCCCAAGTCCCGAGTTGGTTCGGATCTTCCATAATTTTCAGCTTCATTAGAGATGCTCTCTCAGCGTGTTGATCTCTAGGGCCGTTAGATCGGGCAGTCATCTTCTTCGTCATGCGACTCCCACGTATCCACCGTCACTGCGGCTGTTGGAGCGATGCGAGCCACGGCGTGCTGCAATTCGTAGGCGTAGGGCGGCCGTGAGCCTGTATCGCCGGCTAACTTCCGTGCGGCTGCCTCATCGGTGATGTGCACCGCGTAAATGGCGCTGGCGCCGTAATAGGCCGTCCTGAAGGTCTCCCCATTGGGGATGTCCACCCGCAGCATGTTGCCGCCGCCCACGGGCTGCTCACTGAGCCTGCCCGCCACTCGCTGGTGTCCCATCAGCTCCACCAATCCCCATGCTTCGAACTTTTCGGCCATGTGTTTTACCCTTCTAGTTGTGTAAGTTACTGATTGACTTCAACATCGGCCATGAGTATTCAGTCCGCTTCCCACGGCATGGCTACATCTGCCGCAAACCAACGTGTGCCAACCGTGAACTTCCAACATCGACACACGAGGCAGCGGGAAAAGGTTTCGCCAATGGCCCGAGAGCGGTGAGTGCATTGGAGCTTCACGGCGTCAGCCCCACCTTCGGTAGGTAGGCTTCGAGTGCCTCAAGAGCAGCGGGCAGGGACTTGCCCACGGCGTTGTGGCTGCTCTGGGTGGTGCCCAGCCAGACCTGGGCCAGGAATTCACCCTTCACCGATTTGGTGACCTGGAGCTCCATGCCTTGGTCGAGGGCGTATTCAATGTTGGGCAAGTTCATCGGATGCACCACGGGTTTCCGCTGTCGTGCGGCGGGCAGTAATCGATCGGTGGAGGTAAGGGTTCGTTGCTAGCAGTCCACGCGCTCAGAGCGAGCAGGGCGGCGAGCAATCCGAGCCCAATCAGCAGGCGGGCGCCGCGGCTCATGGCTGACCCTCTAAGAGCCCGGCTGAATGACGGTGCTTTTGAGGTACAATTCAACTCGTCGATTAGAGACGAATTGCGGGTTTTCTCGATGTTTTCAGCGTTGGGAAGATAGGCTCTTAATCTCTTGGTCGTAGGTTCGACTCCTACACGGCCCACCAATTTCCCTCCAAGTCTGAGTGCCCATTCTCTAAGTTTCATCGTACTGGCCTCGTGATCAGCATCTTTCGGTAGACCCCTTCCATCACCCGTCCATGACCCAGCACAGAGTGCTCTGAATCGCTCTGCGCCTTGGACCGTAGATCCCTAAACGCCCATGTGAGCTTGAGTCTGCGTTTCTGGCTATTGATGGCCCATACGCTCCATTGCTGGCCAAACTTGTTCGTGAGCACGTACTCCGATTCGGGGAAGCGCTCCATAGCGCGGCGGATGAAGAACCGCAATGCATCCGACCATTGCTTCGTATGAGCCTTGCCGGTCTTGCTCTCCACGAACACAATCCCTTCAGGCTTCAAATGCTCTTGGCGCTTGAGGTTGATCAAATCCGTCTCTCGAATGCCCGTCAGAAAGGCCACTGCCAATAGGTCCTGGAATGGTTCAGGTGAGCGCTCGAAGGCCGCAGAGAACTCCGCATCCGTCACATATCGTTTGCGGGGCGTCTCAGGGTTTCGCCGCACATCGCGACACGGGTTTTCCTCGATCCATCCTTGGCGAAGCGCGAACTCATGGACGGAGGACAGAACGGCCCTTTCCCGGTTTGCTGCTACCGCTCCGCGACCCTTCTTGCGGCGCTTCTCGAGGAATACCGCTACGTGCGATCGCTTGAGCGTACCGACCCTCATGGAGCCAAAGTGGTGACTTAGTCGCTTCAGGATGTTCCCGTAACGATGCTGGGTGGCCGTCGATAGCCCATCCATACCCGATGCGCGATAGAAGTCGATCATTTGTCCGATCGTCCCTGGCCGTGCTGGGTCGAGCTCGAATAGCGTCCGGTGGAGTGCCGGGATCCCCTCATCGATCCGTGAGAGCCCGATCCATTCGTTTCGGACAACCTTGTAATATCGGCCGTCTTTCTCGAAGACGCCCGGAATGCTGAGTCCGCAGGTGAGTTTTCCCATGGGGGCGGTTCGTAGTTGGGTTCGTTGTTATCTTTGCCGCGGTAGAGCGCTCGATTCAGAGCTTCGAGCGTCGTGCACGGCCGTCCTTTGGTATCCCTGAAGGTCAGCACTCGATTGCGAGCACACCAGGCCGCCACGGCGCCCACTTTGCGCGTCTTCACGTAAGCTGCCAAGGTGTCGAAATCGACCGTGCTCACTCTGGAAACCTCCATTGCCCGGTGAGGATCAGCCAAAAGACTTTGAGCCAGGCAACCGTCTTGCAACGAGTTTTGAAAGCTTTTTGGGACGGCACGGCTTCTCCGGTTCGAAGCTCAGAATTCCTTGGTCCAGCAACCACAATTGCGTACGTACCATGCCTTCGAGCAGCATCAACCGCCGCTCGGAATAGCTGTACTCGCTTTTCTGCTGCCCATCGCATACGGCATGGCAGGCGGAACACCCGAAGGTGGCAAACACGTCCGGTGCTTTGATCCCAGTACCAGAAAGCTCGATCATGCGTATATGACATAGGACAACGGTGTCGGGGTTGCCATTGCATACGATGGGCACGCGAATCAGACAGGGTTGGTTGCGGGCGAGCCTGCGTAGATTGACGGACATTATTTGACATCTCTGTATGTCTCCCCGCGCTTACAGCGATGGATAGTCAACCAACAGCATCCAATTACAGGAGCTAATTTCTCGGGAGACAAATCAGAGCGGCGAATGAATTGAACCTGTTCTGCTGTCAGTGCGGCGCGTGGATGTGCGAGACCACTTGCGGTATTCCCACCTTTTGCGCGACCTTTGGCCGCAGAATCACGCATATTCTCCAAATGCGTACCAAGGAAAAGGTGCTCGGGATTCACGCATGCGGGCGTGTCACATCGATGACAGACCTCGAACCCGGCAGGGATTTCCCCTTTTGACAGCATATAAGACTGGCGGTGCGCGTATGACTCGCCGTTGTGCTGCAGCTTGCCGTATCCTTTGTTGTTTCGCACGCCTTGCCAAAGCCAACATCCAGTATTCTCGTCTTTCAGAATCTTGGCCTGTAGCCGTTCGGCCAATGTGGGAAGAGGCGGAATCAACCCGCGCTTCCAGTGCCACTGATGATGCTTCTTGCAGTAGCCGCGTCCGTAGTACTTATCGAAGCAACCAGCAATTTGACAGTTCACGAGCGCCTCCGATTCGCTGACTCAGTGCGCCACACGTCCAACGCGATAGTTTCGATGTCCCGCTTCGCCCGCAGAGTCTCGAAGGCGACGACGGCGTTTATGTACTGATCGTCAGCCGCCGCCACTTCTTCGTTGATCTCCGCCAGAGCCTCCCGCTGAGCTACACTTCCTTCGGCACCTACGAACGCGCGTTTGCGTACTCGCTTGCGCATGATCTCCGCGCGTTCGTAGGCACCTCGAGCGGCTCCAATCCGCTCTGTTGAATCCCGTAAGAATTCGAAGGCTTGTTCGGCTCTCTGGTCGGTGATCATGGCATCAGCCCACGTCATGCTCGCGAGTGCCCTGCAGGTTCAGGGACAGGATCTTGCGCATGTTGGCTTTGCTGATGATCTTGTCGGCGGCGAGCTTGTCGTTGACCGCGATCCACAACTCCGGGAACGGCTGCAGCGCTTCTGCGGCGTATTCCTGAAGCTTCTGGGCCACGACCTTCTCATCGCTGCCGTACTCGTTCAGGATGTCCGTGATCTCCTGAACGCGCTGGTCACGCAACGTGGTATCGACACTTGACAGGTCGCCACGCGGATCAATCTTTGGCAGCACCTCCGGTGTCACATCGATGATGTGCTGAGCCTCATCCGGCTCGTAGATGCCGACGAAGCCAAACGCCAACCGCGCTGCCTGGATAGTGGCCTTGTGTCGCAGCATCCGACGCGGGTGTGATTTCCAGGGCCCCACATCCCGGTAACACTCATCGAAGTACTCGCGAACCACAATAGGATGGCTGCGATCCTTGCGATGCATGTGGCATTCAATCCACTCTGGAATGCTTCGCGGATTCAGCGGGCCGTCAACAAAGTCCATACCATCGAACTGCGGATGAGAGTTGATGATGCGTGCCCAGCCGTCCACGCCTACGACAGGAACGATTCCGTTGTTGCGATCGGGAAAGGCGTAAATCTCTTTGGTCCACGGATTCAGTTCATACTGATCCGCCACAACCAACAGCGCCATCATCTGCTCGTTGGAAACTTCACCGCGGAAGGCCGTTGCCTTCAGGGTGCTGAGCATCTTGTCGGCATCCACTCCAAACTTCTGAGCCATCCGCACCAGCACTGAGGTGCTGGCTTGCGGTGCGGCTTTCACTACAGCGTTCATGCTTGAACCTCATTTTTGAATTCTCGTCCCCACTCGCGCGAGTCATATTCGTCAGCGCATTTCAGGTGGGCGTAATCTGATTTGACGATGGCGTGAGGCTGCGTCAGATCCAGTCCGCATTTGCACAGTACGCAGATCGCCATGGTTTTGACGGTGTCGCGCATATCAGTTGCTCTGCCGAGCCGCAAAGACGGTACCGGCCAAGCGCTCTTCATACTTCGGTGTGCGTTCACACAGAGGCGAGGGCGCCGGTAGCACGCGGTTGTGTTTCGGTGCCTTCACGCGGGTAGCGCGGACGATCTGCTCTACTGCCCAAAGACCTGAGATGAACCACAAGCACGCATCCAACAGGGTGTGAGGGCTCATGAGTTTCCCTCCGCTTTGGCGATAGCAGCGCGCGCTTGCGCGAGTGCTGAATCCGCAGCCGCAGGCGTATCCTCTGTACCCTCGATCACTCGGCGTAATGCTGCCAACAGATCCGGGGCCGCTGCGAGTAGCTGGGCGTGTCGGCATGCATCGTTGTATAGCGTGCAGACCTCTTGGCTGAAGAGTCTGGAGGACCCAGCGCTGCGAATGTACGCAATATCCTTGCACTGCGGATGGTCCCGGAATACAGCCCATGGAAGAGGGCGGTCTTCGTCAATCGAAACGCTGTTAGTGTGGTTGCTCACGACGGCTGATCCACTGCCGCGCGGACAACCTGCGCCTGCTCTTTCATCAGGTCGCTGAGCTCGGTGCGCGCCTTGGGATCGCCCATCGCAGCGCGGGCAATCGCCGCTCCGATGAGGTTGGAGTACTCCTGGTAGGCCGGGGATTCCATCGCCTGGAACAGCTTGTCCAGGTAGGTCACGGTCTTCACTTTGCGGCTCTCCATCCAGATTCGATGGAGAGACAGTATATGCAGAAGCGGGATGAAGTCAACCCGTCAATGCATATATTTTGTGGGCATTGTGTGTGCGGCGCACACACAGATTGATCAGTGCTTATCGGGGAACTTGGGGGGCGGCAGGAGAGGCGTGCGACGGGGGGAGAGGAGTACAGGTACTTTTTCTGCTCCTTCCGGCAACATTTCTTCGACCAACTTCAGAACAACTTTGCGCTGATCCGGAGTGAGCTGTCGCAATTGGTACAACAGTCTCACTTCGGGAAGGGTGATATCCATGCCCCAGACCTCTTCTGGATTCCACAGTAATTCTCCGCGAATAATTGAGACAGGGACACCGAAAAACTCTGACAGTGCTTCTGCTGTCTTGGTTTTAAATTCGGTTGATTCCCCGCCATACAGCCGCGCTAGTGTGGACTGCGAAGGGACTTTTGTCTTTCCTTTTCCCTTGCCCCAGCGTTCTAGAGCTTGGTGCAGTGCATAAATGTTGACTGTGTTATCGGGCTTCCAGAATTCCGTTTGGTCCGTGCAGAGCCATTCGAGGATCTCTTTGGGCGTTTTCTTCATGCGAATAGTGTCGATACGGCTCTAGACCTGGTCAAAGTCGTCGCGTGACCGGGTTGCATCCGTCCCGCTAACGCATATACTCGGACAATGGATGCACGTCAGATCATCGACGAACTCAAGGCGCTGGGGCTCACCGAATACAAGATCGCCAAACGACTGGGAACAGTTTCCCAGTCCACGGTCAATCGAATCGCCACTGGCGAGACCCCGAATCCGAGCTACCGAGTCTGGCGACAACTCTCTGAGTTGCTTGCTGAACTAACGATTGCTCGGTCAGCCAAACCGCCGCTTGTGCGGGCGAGCGCTTAATTGTTGTTCTGATGACTATTGTCGCACAACAGACTCTTGTCGCAAGCGCGAGCCAACATAAGGCGCAACTTTCAGTGATCCCGAAACCGCGCTTCAGATGGAACTACTGCCGCGGTATCTGGCAGTCCCGTCAAAACAGGCGCTATGGCTGCCTGAAATGCGAGGAATGCGGCCGCGAATCCTTGCGGGGGCTTAATTCGTTGCGCTGCAACGAATGCGCCCTTGATCGCACCGACGAGTTGCGATGGAGGACCGGTAGCGCCCATAGCAAGGTTGCACGCGCAATCAAGCGTGGCGATCTGCAACCTGCGTATGAGTTCGACTGCATTGATTGCGGCAATCCTGCCGAGGTCTACGACCATCGCGACTACAGCAAACCGCTTGACGTTCAACCCGTCTGCCATCGCTGCAATGTGATCCGCGGGGCGGCAACTGATGCGGGCAGTCGGGAGAAGGCCGCATGAACCGCGTCCCGCTATTTGGCGCGAAGCAACACAACACCATCGGGTTGCGCCGGCATTCGCACCAGCAGCACTTCCAGCAGCTCATTGGAGCGTTCTACGGCATTGGCGATGCGCTGCAAGACCATTTCGATGGCTACCAGCAGTGCGAAGCCGATGAAGCCGAGAATCCAGAACAGGAAACTGTGTCCGAGCATAGCGGGTTCCTTTCGAAGTCCTGTGCGAGTGGTTGTGGACGTGAGACCCCCACAGTCTATCGCACGGGACTTCGACCCTCGTTCACACGCGGTACCTCTCTGTGCTGCGGTGCTCTGGCCGGCCTGTCCAGTGTCCCTGGCGGGCCGGCGCTTTCCCCGGCCGAAAGCTGACCTTGAGCATCAAACTGATGTCTGCCGTCTGGTCAGTGTGTCTGTCACATACAGACAAGCTGGTGCTG
>Ga0207667_10000526_pt1 | contig 50593 bp, 50 predicted proteins | sample KBSCornC52_FD_184301 | JGI IMG/M metagenome (GOLD analysis project Ga0207667, IMG submission 184301) | Corn rhizosphere microbial communities from Kellogg Biological Station, Michigan, USA - KBS Corn C5-2 (SPAdes) (version 2) | ecosystem: Host-associated > Plants > Roots > Rhizosphere > Soil ... | reverse complement strand
GCGACGCGATCGCCCTTCTGCAGCGCCGTTTTGATCTCGTCGAGGACGAGGTCCACGATCTCGCCTGCCTGGCGCTTCGAGAGTTCGGCCTCGGCAGCAACGACATCGATCAGATCGGCTTTCGTCAAAAGAATACTCCTGTAAGCGGCGTTCGTTCGAACGGTAATTTGAGTGGCATTTGCGGGCTGGCCGCCTGAGGGGTGGAGATACGCGAACCAATCGGCCCCTCCTCCCCGAAGAACGGCAAAAAACCCTTATTTTATGGGGATTTTGGCCGCGGCGTGAAGCGCCGCGACGTAGGAATCCGAACCGAACCCGGCGACGCTGCCCCGGCAGACCGGGGCGACGACGCTGTGCGAGCGAAACGCTTCGCGCGCGGCGATATTCGACAGGTGCACCTCGACCACCGGAATGCGGATCGCGGAGATCGCGTCCGCTATCGCGTACGAGTAGTGGGTATAGGCTCCCGGGTTGATCAGCACCACGTCGGCCGCCGCACGCGCGGCGTGCAACGCGTCCACGATCGCCCCCTCACTGCTGTACTGCGCGCACGAGACCTCGATGCCGAGCGCGCGAGCCGCTTCCGCGATCTCCGCGTCGATATCGGCGAGCGTCTTGGATCCGTAGACCTCAGGCTCGCGTTCTCCGAGCAAGTTCAAGTTCGGACCGTGGATGACGTGAACGCGCATCCCCGGACCTTCGGGAAGGTGTCCCACCCGCCCTCGGAAACTCCCCGCGATATGGTTCCTGACGAAATCCTCACTGCGTCCTCGCCCGAAGCCGGCATCGCCATCGTCTGCGGGATCACGACCGAACTGGTCCGCCAAGCGCAGTCGCGCCACGGCCTCGCGCCGACGGCGACCGCGGCCGTCGGGCGACTGCTGACCGCGACCGCATTGCTCGGCAGCGCGCTCAAGGGGAGCGAGCGCGTCTCGCTCCAGATCGTCGGAGACGGGCCGATCGGCAGCCTCTCGGCCGAGGCGTGGCTGCTGGGCGACGGCGTCGGCGCGCGCGCCCGCGCCCGCGATCCGCTCGCCGACCTGCCGCTCAACCAACGCGGGAAGTTCGACGTCGCGGGCGTCGTCGGCGCGGGCTCGCTCCAAGTCACCAAGTCCTACGACGTCGGTCAACCCTACAACGGGGTCGTGCCGCTCTATTCGGGCGAGATCGCCGAAGACGTCGCCGCCTACCTCGCGCAATCGGAGCAGATCCCGAGCATCGTCGCGCTCGGCGTGCTGGCCAATCCGGAAGGCGTGCTGGCGGCCGGCGGGATCATCGCGCAGGTGTTGCCCGGCGCGGACGAGCGGGCCATCGAGGCCCTCGAGGCGCGCGCCCTAGCGCTGCCCCCGGTCACCGGTTTGATCGCGGGCGGCGCGAACGCGCAGGCCTTGCTCGACGCGATCGCCGGAGACCTGTCGCTGCGCGCGCGGCGAACGCTGCCGGTGGAGTTCGCGTGCCTGTGCACGCGCGAGAAGGTCGAGACGGCGCTGCTCGGGCTCGGCGCCGACGAGCTGCTCCACATGGCCCGGGAGAGCCCGGTCTCGGATGCGTCCTGCGAGTTCTGCCGGAGACGCTACGATTTCACGTCGTCGGAACTCGAAGCGCTAGCTGCGAACCTCTCACGCTTTGGGAGCGAATAGGGCCGCGAGCGAGGGCGGCACGCGATACGGATCGAGGCGCTGCCAGTAGGCTTCGCGCAGCGCGACGCCGTCGTTGTAGTACCACCATCCGCACTCGCAGCGCACCGGGCGTTCGCCCGCGGCGGGGTAGGCGTAGACGCGATGGCAACGCTTGCAGACCAGCTTTTTGCCGGCGATGGCGGGCGCTCCGGTATAGGTGACGGCTGGGTCTGCCATGACGCTCTTCTTCTTTTCCTTACGGCGTGATACGGACGAACTTACGCGATCCGACCGAGAGCACGGCCGGGCCGGTCGCGGTCCAGGGCGCCTTCGGGTCGGTCACGACTATACCATCCACCTTTACCCCGCTCCCCGAGATTAGTCGCTCGGCGCCGCGCTTGCTCTCGGCGAATCCGGCCTTGACCAGCACCTCGGTCACTTTGGCGCAGTCGCCCCGGCTCAGGTCGCCGATCTGGTCGGTCGGGATCTCCTTGCGCTGGACGGTCCGCTCGAAGTACTCGCGCGCCGCCCGGGCTCCGTCGAGGCCGTGGTAGCGGGCGACCACGTCCTGGGCGATCTGCTTCTTGAGGTCCATCGGATTCGCGCCCGCCCGAAGCTCGGCGGCGAGCGCCTCGCACGCGTCCTTGCTGCGGAAGGCGGCGTAGCGCGCGTACGTCGGCATCAGCTCGTCGCCGATCGACATCAGCTTGCCGAACTGGGTCTGTGCGTCTTCGGTCACGCCGACGTAGTTGCCGAGGGACTTCGACATCTTCTTGTGCCCGTCCAGACCGACCAGCAACGGCACCATCGCGCAGATCTGCGGGGGCTGGCCGTGCTCGCGCTGGTAGTGGCGGCCCATCAGGAGATTGAAGAGCTGATCCACGCCGCCGAGTTCCACGTCGGATTCGACCATCACCGAGTCGTACGCCATCGCGATCGGGTACAAGAACTCGTGCAGCGAGATCGACTCGCCGCCGTCGTAACGCTGGCGGAAATCGTTGCGCTCGAGCATCTGCGCGACCGAGACCTTGGCGGCCAGCTTTATGAAATCGGCGGTCGCGAGCGGTGCCAGCCATTCGGAGTTGTAGCGCACCGCGATGCGGTCCATATCGAGCACCTTGGCCGCCTGCTCGCGATAGGTCTGCATGTTGGCTTCGATCTCGTCGTCGCTCAACTGCGGACGCGTCTCGTTCTTGCCGCTCGGGTCGCCGATCTTGGCGGTGAAGTCGCCGATGATCAGGGTGACGGCGTGGCCGGCCTCTGCGAACCGCTGGAGCTGGTTGAGCACCACCATGAACCCCAGATGCAGATCCGGGCTGGTCGGATCGATGCCGAGCTTGACGTTGAGCGGACGTCCGAGCCGCAGACGCGCCTCGAACTCGGGGACCGTCTCGACGTGCTCGAATCCGTCGAGCAGATACGCCGCATCGGCGAAGTGTGGGTGTCGTTGCATATTCATCCCTGAAGTTCGATGATGGTGACGCCGCCATCCCCCTCGTTGTGGTTCCCGTAGCGGACGCTCTTGACGCCGGGGTAGTCGCGGAGGAACTCTTGCAGGCCCCGGCCGAGCATGCCGGTGCCCTTGCCGTGGATCAAGCGCAGCTCGCCGCCGCCGCCGAGCATGGCGTCGTCGAGCCAGCGCTCGACCAGCGGCTGGGCGTCGACGAAGCGTTGGCCGCGCACGTCCAGCTCCGCCATCGTGCGGGTCGAGGCCTCGAGCCGCGCCCCGCTCGCGTCGCCGCGCGGGCGAGCCTTCTCGATGCGCGGGCCGCCGAGTCGCCGCAGGTCGCTCTTGGGCACGACCGCCTTGAGGGCGCCGAGCGCGACCAGCGCGCTCTCGCCGTAGTCCTCGGCCAGTACGCCTTCCTTGTCGTACGAGACGACGTGCACGCGATCGCCGACCGCGAGTGCGTCGCTCGGAGCGCCGCCGGCCGCGTTCGGCACGATCCCGAGATCGCGACGCATGGCCGCGACGGTGCGATCCATCAGCGCGCTCTGCGAGGCGGTCACCTTCGGCCGGCCGGCGTTCTCGGTCGCGCGCCGCTGCAGCTCGGCGACGAAGTCGCGCAGCGCCTTGGTCATCTGCTCTTGGGCCTTCTCCACCAGCGATGCCCGCTCGCGGTCGAGCGCTTCGCGCGCCCGGCGCGCCTCGGCCTCGCGCTGCTCGGCCGCGATCCGTTCGCGGGCGGCCGCGTCGCGCTCGGCCTGCAGTTCGGCGTTGCGTTGCCCCAGTTCGGCGAGGGCCGCTTCGTAGTCGCGGTCGCGCGACTCGAGCAGCGTCTCGGCGCGCCGCAAGATGCCGTCCTCGATGCCCATCGCGCGCGCCAGCGGAAAGGCCAGCGACTGTCCCGGCGCGCCGATATCGAGGTGATAGGTCGGCGCGAACGTCTGCGGATCGAAGCGGACGCTGGCGTTCGCGACGCCCGGCGCGCCGTGCGCGAAGAGCTTGAGTTCGGTCGCGTGGGTGGTGACGATCGCGCACGCCCGCGCGGCCAGCAGGCGTTCCAGGAACGCAACCGCCAGGGCCGCGCCGGCGGTCGGCTCGGTGCCGCCGCCGATCTCGTCGACCAGCACCAGCGTGCGCGCGTTCGCCTCGGCCAGGATCTCGCGCATCCGGCGCAGGTGGGCGGAGAACGTCGAGGCGTTCTCGACGATCGACTGCTCGTCGCCGATGTCGGCGACCACCCGTTCGAACCGGCCGATCTGCGTGCCGTGCGCCGCCGGGATCTGAAGTCCCGTATAGGTCATCGCGACGAACAGGCCGAGCATCTTGAGCGCGACCGTCTTGCCGCCCATGTTCGGCCCCGAGATCACCAACAGGCGGGTCTCGTCGTCGAGGCAGAGCGATTGCGGCACGGCCCGATCGCCCAGGAGCGGATGGCGGCCGTTGAAGATGGCGACGTTGGGCTGGTCGAGCAGCTCGGCCGGCCGGGCGTCCATCGAACGCGCGAGTTGGGCTTTGGCCGCCAGGACGTCGAGGCGTGCGAGCATCTCGACGTTGCGTTCGATCTGCTCGGCGGCGCCGCCGATCACGCGCGAGAGCGCTTCGAGGATCCGCGAGACCTCGCGCTCCTCTTCCAGGCGCAGCGTGCGGACGCGGTTGTTCGAGTCGAGCGCGGCCAGCGGTTCGACGAAGAGCGTCTGCCCGCTCGAACTGGTGTCGTGGACGATGCCCGCGAACTCGCCCGAGAACTCGGCCTTGATCGGCACGACGAAGCGGCCGTCGCGCAAGGTCACGACGCTGTCCTGGATGGCGCGGTTGCCCGAGCGGGCGATGTTGCCGACCCGGTCGCGCGCGTCGTTCTGCGCGTGGATCAGGTTGCGGCGGATCCGTCCGAGCGCCGGCGACGCGCGGTCGGTGACCGTGCCGCGCTCGTCGATGGCGTCGGTCACGTTGCGGACGATCTCGTTCTGCGGCAGGTAGGGCGCGGTGATCGCGCCGATCGTCTCGGTCGGGCGCGCGCGCGTGCCTTTGTACGCCGCCGCCGCAGCCGACATGGCTTCGGCCACCGCCCGGATCTCGGCTGCTCCGAGCATCCGCCCGAGGGCCGCGGCCTCGGTGAGCGGTGCGGTGTCGATCGCGCGCGCGACGTGGAAGTCGGCGCCGGCGATCAGCTCGCGGACGTCGGCGGTCGCCGCCTGCTCGCGCCGGATGGCCGCGAAGTCGGAGAGCGGTTCGAGCGCCAGCGCGAGCGCGCGTCCCCGCTCGGTATGGGTCGCACCGACCACGCGCGCCAGCACGCCCGCGAAATCGAGCGCCTCGAGCGTGCGCTCGTCGGCCAACATAGGTGCCTAGCCCAGTTTTTTCTTGAGGAGCTCTTGGACCATGGCGGGGTTCGCCTTGCCCTGCGAGGCCTTCATCACTTGGCCGACCAGGAAGCCGGCAACGCCGGTCTTGCCGCCGCGGTACTCCTCGACCACCTTCGGATTCGCCGCCAGCACGTCGTCCACGAACTTCTCGATCGCGCCGCTATCGCTGGTCTGCGCCAGCCCTTCGCGCTCGACGATCGCCTTGGGCGACTCGCCGCTCTGCCAGGTCCGGTCGATCACCTCTTTGGCGATCTTGGAGTTGATGGTCTTGGTCTCCAGCAGCCCGATCAGCTCGGCCAACAGCGCCGGCGTGACCTTCGAATCGCCGACCGCCGTGCCGCTCTCGTTCGCCAAGCGCGAGAGATCGCCGAGAACGAAGTTGAGCGACTGCTGCGGATTGCCGCTCGCCGCCACCGCCGCGTCGAAGTAGGCCGCCAGCGGCCCGTCGTCGAGCAGCTGCGTCGCCTGCAGCGCGTTGATGCGATACTCGGCGCGATACCGTTCGAACCGCTTCCATGGCACCTCGGGCATGCCGCTACGGATCCGCTCGACCAGGTCGCGCGAGACCTCCATCGGCACCAGATCCGGATCCGGGAAGTAACGGTAGTCGTGCGCCTGTTCTTTGCTGCGCATCGAATGGGTGGTGCCGTGGACCTCGTCCCAACCGCGCGTCTCCTGGATCACGCGACCGCCGGATTCGACGATCCCGATCTGGCGCGCGATCTCGCTCTCGATCGCGCGCTCGACCGAACGGAACGAGTTCATGTTCTTGATCTCGGCTTTGGTGCCGTACTCGGCCTGTCCGACCGGTCGGATCGAGACGTTGGCATCGCACCGCAGCGAGCCTTCTTCCATCTTGACGTCGCTCACGCCGAGCTGCACGAAGGTGCGCTTGAGCGCTTCGAGATAGCCGACCGCCTCTTTCGCGCTGCGGATGTCCGGCTCGGAGACGCACTCCATGAGCGGAACGCCGGCGCGATTGAAATCGACCAGCGAGTGGGTGCTGCCCGCGATCCGCCCGTCTCCCGAGCCCGCGTGCGACGACTTGCCGGTGTCCTCTTCGAGATGGATGCGGGTCAGGCGGCACTCTTTCATCGTGCCGTCCTCGAGCCAGTACTTCACCACGCCGCCCTGCGTCAGCGGCATGTCGAACTGCGAGATCTGATAGTCCTTGGGCATGTCCGGATAGAAGTAGTTCTTCCGGTCGAACTTCGAGAACGCCGGGATCTCGGCGTCGAAGGCCAGCCCCGCGCGGATCATGTGCGCGATCGCGACCTCGTTCGCGACCGGCAGCGCGCCGGGAAGCGCCAGGCAGACCGGGCAGACCTGCGTGTTCGGCTCGCCGCCGAACGCGTTGGGACAGCCGCAGAACATCTTGCTCTCGGTCTTGAGTTCGACGTGGCACTCGATCCCGATGACCGCTTCGTACTGCGTCATGCCGGCGCTCCCACCGACGGACCGCGCAGCGCGGCGTGGTTGGTCGCGCGCTCGTAGGCGTGGGCCGCGCCCAGCAACAGCCGCTCGCTGAAGATCGGCGAGGTGAGCTGCAAGCCCATCGGCATCGGTTCGCTCCCGCTGGAGGCCTTCACCCAGCCGCACGGGACGGAGATGGCCGGCAGGCCGGCCAGCGACATCGGGATCGTGTAGTAGTCCATCAGATACATGCTGTAGGGATCGCTCTTGGAGTCGAACGGGAACGCGGCCGACGACGCGGCCGGGCACGCGATCAGATCGCACGACGCGAACGCCTTGACGAAGTCCTGGGCGATCAGCGTCCGCGCCTTCTGCGCGCGCACGTAGTAGGCGTCGTAATAGCCGCTCGAGAGGGCGTAGGTGCCGATCAGGATGCGGCGTTTGACCTCGGGGCCGAAACCGGCCGCGCGGGTCGCTTCGTACATCGCGCCGACGTCGTTGGCGTCGACGCGCAGACCGTAGCGGACGCCGTCGAAGCGGGCCAGGTTCGACGAGCACTCGGCCGGCGCGATCAGATAATACGTCGCCAAGCCGTACTTGGCGCTCGGGAGTCCGACCTCGACGATCTCGGCGCCGAGCGCTTCGAGGTCGGCGTACGCCTTCTTGTAGACCGCGTCGATCTCGCCGCCGAGCCCCGCGGTGTCGAACTCGCGTACGAGTCCGACCTTCAAACCGTGCAGATCGGTGCGGAGATGATCGGCGGTGCTCTCGACCGCGCGATCGATCGAGGTCGAATCCATCGGATCGTGGCCGGCCATCACGTCGTAGGCGAGCGCGGCATCTTCGACCGTGCGCGCGAACGGCCCGATCTGATCCAGGCTGGACGCGAACGCGATCAGGCCGTAGCGCGAGATGCGGCCGTAGGTCGGCTTGAAGCCGACCAGATTGCAGAACGCGGCGGGTTCGCGGATCGAACCGCCGGTATCGCTGCCCAGGCCGATGGCCGCCTCGTTGGCCGCGACGGCCGCGGCCGACCCGCCGCTCGAACCGCCCGGCACGCAGTCGAGGTCGTAGGGGTTGCGGGTGACGCCGAGCGCGCTGTTCTCGCACGACGAACCCATCGCGAACTCGTCCAGGTTCGCCTTCCCGATCGGGATGGCGCCGGCTTCGAGCATCCGCGCGACCGCGGTGTTGGTATACGGCGCGACCCAGTTCTCGAGGATCTTCGACCCGCACGTCGTGCGCGTGCCGGTCAGGCACATGTTGTCCTTGACGGCCAACGGCACGCCCGCCAGCGGCAGCTTCTCGCCGGCCGCGATGCGCGCGTCGACCGCGTCGGCCTGGGCGCGCGCGAGGTCGTGCAGGCGCGTCAGATACGCGCCGACCCGGTCGTCGACCGCATCCACGTGCGCCAGCATCGCGTCGGTCACGTCGCGCGCGGAACGGGCCTTGGTGTTGACGGCGTCCGCGATCGCGGCGGCGGTGGAAGAGACGGTAGCGCTCATGCTACTCCGCCTCCGCGATGATGCGCGGAACGCGGAAGAACGCGCCCTGGCGCTGCGGAGCTTGGGCGAGCACGGTCTCGCGATCGAGCGTCGGACGGACGACGTCCGCGCGCTGGACGTTGCGCGACTCGACCACTTGGGCGGTCGCGGGTACGGCGGCGACGTCGAGTTCGCCGAGCAGCTGCACGTGTTCGAGCAGGTCGCCGAGCTGCGCGCCGAAGCGTTCGACCTCGTCGTCGGTCAGCGCGATGCGCGCGAGTTTGGCGACGTAGCGAACGTCAATCTTCTCGGATGACAAAGTCCGGGTACTCCGATGCGGTCTGCGGTTGCGGTGCGTCTGCTTCTTCGGGCCAGACCGGGTCCGGCACGTCCGCGAAGGCCTCTTCCACGCTGATGCGCGGGGTGGCGTCCTCGCGATAGAGCGTCACCAGCGTCTCGACGTGCCCGGTCTGCGGGAACATATCGAACGGCTGGACGACGCCGATGGTGTAACCTTTGGCGACGAGGAACTTCAAATCCCGGGCCAGGGTCGCCGGATCGCACGAGAGGTACCAGATGTTGGGCGGCTGCGCCGCCGCGACCGCACCCAGGGTGACCTCGTCGCTGCCCTTACGGGGCGGGTCCAGGAAGACGATCTGCGCGTCCTTGAGGACCTGCCGGACCTCGCGGGAGCGGACGACGTCCTCGACCTTGCCGGCGTGGAAGGACGCCCTGCCTTCGAAGCCGTTCAGCCGCGCGTTCTCCTCGGCCTCGGCGACCGCTTGCGGGCTCTCCTCGATACCGTACACCGTCGAGCCGTGCTTGGCGAAGAACAGCGCGAAGGTGCCGGCACCGCAGTACAGGTCCACGATCCGACGGGGCTTGGTCAGGCCGGCCTTCATGAACGCGAAGATGCGGTTGACGATCTCGACGTTGACCTGGAAGAACGAACCGGCCGAGACGCGATAGCGGACGCCGTCGATCTGTTCCTCGATCTCGCTCGCGCCGGCCACCGTCACGTTGGTGCGGCCGACGATCGCGTTGGCGCTGTTGAGGTCGTACGAGTTGACGATGCCGACCGCTCCGGGCAGCGCCTTCATCATCGCCGGCGCGGCCGCGCGGACGGCCTCGGAGGCCTTGGCCGTCGTCAGCGTGACGACCGTCTCGGCGGTCGCGCGCGCGCTGCGCGCGACGATGTGACGCGCGTCGGCCAGTGCGGGCGCGGTCTCGGTCGACATCCGCGCGCGGTTGAGGCGCCCGATGTAGTCGTTGAGCGGCGGCGTGACGACCGGACACGCGTCGATCGCGACCACGTCGTGGCTGCGCTGCTGGTAGAAGCCGATGGTGGGCGTCGCGAACGCGTGCTCGACGACCAGCGACATCTTGTTGCGATAGGCGCGCGGGTTGGTCATGCCGATCGGCTCGCGTACGACCGCGTCCGGAAATCCGCCGATCCGGACCAGCGCGCCGCGCACGACGTCGCGCTTCCAGGCGAGCTGTGCGGGATAGGCCAGATGCTGGACCTGGCAGCCGCCGCACGCGCCGAAGACCTCGCAGAACGGGACGACGCGATGCGGCGATCCGGCGGTCAGCTTGAGCAGTTCGCCGACGGCGTACTTCGGCTTGACCGAGGTGATCCGGACCAGGGCGCGCTCTTGGGGCAGCGGACCGAAGCAAAAAACGACGACGCCGCCGGCTCGGCCGACGGCTTGTCCGTTGGAAAGGAGGTCGGTGAACCCGATCTCGATCTCGCTGCCGACGCGGACCGCGCCGGGGCGGTCGGCCGGACTACGTGTGTTTTTTATCGTCAAGCGTCTTAAGGAGCGTGTTCGCCTCGTCGATCAGATGCTGGATGCGCTGGCTGGTCTCGTCGGCCGGCCGGCGCGCCACGAACGAACGCACGACCGTATAGGCGAGCGCCGCCGAAAGACCGGCGACGCCGATCCACAGCAACGTTTTCGCGACGGCATTCTCCCCACCGTTCCCGCCGTCGGCCGACGGCTGGGGAGCATCCAGGGGCGCGTACTGATCCAAGACGATCGTTCTCCTCGTGCGATCCGATTGACGGGTCGCTGGTCATATTCGCTAGACGCAGGGTCTCATACCCGCATTTCGAGCGTTCGTTTCCATCGGGGCCAAGGCAACCCCCAGGGCGGCCCCGTAGCATAGGCCCGATGGCTCCCCGCTCCGGCGTACAGGACCGCCGGCGACGACTGACGCTGGCGGCCCTACTCTCGCTCGTCGTCCACATCATCGCCCTCCCGCTGCTGGTCTGGCTGCTGTTCGCACGCGTCTTCCTGATCCCGCCGAACCAGAAGCCCGAGACCGTCTCGGTCTCGACGGCCGCCCGGCTCGAGAAGACGAACCGGCCGCTGCCCAAGAACATCACCAGGCCGGTCGTCGCGCAGGCCGCCCAGCCGAAGCCCGTTCCGTCCTCTGCGCCGCCGCGACACGAACTCGCCAAGGAGGCGCCGCGCGCGCCCTCGCAGCCGCCCAAGCCGGCGCTGCGTCCCTCGCTCGGGCAGACCCTGGCGCAGCAAGAGGCGCAGTTCGCCAAGACGGCCGCCAGACTGCGCACCCAGAACGATCCGCTCAGCGTCGCCACGCCCAACGGCACGCCGGCCGCGACCCAGAAGCAGATCATCAACGAGATGGGCAAGGATCATCAGGAGACGTTCTACGCGATCCTCACGCCGACCAAGCACTGGATCGACGGCGCCTTGAGCTGCTACTACACGTCCTACGACATGCGCACCAGCGCGGGCGGTGAGGACGACGGCGATATCCCGTGGCCGGTCTGCTATCCGAAGAACCACGACCGGATGCTGCCGCTCAACTATCCGCACGCGCTTCCGGTGCCGTTCCCGCCGGCCGGGTACGTGCTGCCGCCGGGGACCTATCTGACGGTGTTCCTGCGCAGCATCTACGAGGGGCATCCCGAAGCGCCGTAGCGCGCCGGTCTATCCGGCCGGCGGAAGCCGTCGCGCCGCGGTCCAGGCGCCGATGAGGCCGCCGGCCAATCCGACGGCGGCGTTGAGCGCGAACTCGCGCGCTTCGGCCCGGAGGATCTGCCCGCCGCTCAAGTGCGGAGCGCCGGGCAGGATCAGCGAGCCGGCAGCCAGCGCGACGTCGACGAGCGCCGCGATCGCGACGACCGCAAAGCCGCGGCCCCAACTGCGAAGCGCGCGGGCCGACAAGAACCCGATCCCGAGGTAGACGAGGATGTCGAGCGGGAGGAAGTAGCCCGCGCCGCCTCCGATCTTGCCGAAGATCGTCGCCAGGAAGTAGATCGCGATGACGGTCAGGACGGCGAAGGCGATCGCCTTGATCGTATCGCTCATCGCGGATCGGCCGTTCGCGCGAACCGCGCGCCGAGCAGCGCGCCGACCAGACCGATGATGCCGTTCCAAAGGATCGCGATCAATCCGACGCTGACGATGGTCGCGAGCGACGTGCCGGCGGGAACCGCCCCGGGGCCGATCAGCGATGAGACGTACCACCCGAGCGTCACTTCCGCGAGCGCGGCGATCACGACCGCGCCGAGCCCTCCGCGCCAGGTCCCGGTGACGCGCGCCGCCATGAACCCGATCGCCAGGTAGAGGAGGATCTCGAGGATTCCGAACCACCGGTAGGCACCGCCGCCCCTGGCGATCGTGGCCGCGACCGCATCGAAGATCAGGACCGCGACGACGGCCAGCGCAGCGGCCACCAGTTGAGGTTTCGTCATCGAGGCGACGGTTTGACGGCGCTCGTCGTACTCCGCTTCTCTCTAGTGGAAGTTGTGGGCGCGAACCCCCTCGGTGAGGCCCCGGTCGTCGAAGGGCCGGATGTGCCGCGCGATCAGGTCGATGCAGCCGCTCTCCTTCTGGAGCTTCCCTTCGATCACCAGGGTGCCCGAGGTGCGGATGACGCGGCGGTAGCGCTCGTAGATATCCGGCCGGACGATCACGTTCACCAGCCCGGTCTCGTCCTCGAGCGTGAGGAAGACGAAGCCCTTGGCGGTGCCCGGCCGCTGCCGGGTGATCACCATCCCGCCGACCGTGCAGACCAGGTGATTCGGCGCGTCCGCCAAGTGCGAGGCCGGCAGCACGCCCTGCTTCTGCAGCGCGGGACGCAGATGCGCGATCGCCTGCGGACCCGGGGTGAGGCCGGTCGACCACAGGTCGAAGGCGGTCTGGAGTTCGGGTGAGACGCGCGCGAAGGTGGCCTCCGGTTCGTGCACGTCCATCAGCTTGCCGAGTTCGCCGCGCGCCTCGCGTTCGTCGAGCGCACGCAGCGCCCACATCGCCTCGCGACGCGAGCGGTACCACGGATCGAAGGCGCCCGAGACGGCCAGGTTCTCCATCGCGTCCTTTTCCAGCTTGGTCCGCTGCGCGAACGCCAGGATGTCCTCGAACGGCCCTTCGCGCAGCGCCGCCTCCAACCGTTCGGTCTGTCCCGCGCCCAGGCCGCGCACCAGATGGAAGCCCAGCCGCAGCGCGCCGCTCTCGTCGACGAACGAGCGGTACTCGCTCGCGTTGACCGCGATCGGCTCGACGCGCACGCCGTGACGTTTGGCGTCGTTGACCAGGACTTCGGTCGAGTAGAACCCCATCGGCTGCACGTTGAGGATGGCGGCCGCGAAGATCGCCGGGTGGTGGCATTTGACGTAGGCCGAGGCGTACGCGAGCAGCGCGAAGCTGGCGGCGTGCGACTCGGGAAAACCGTAGTCGGCGAAGCCTTCGAGCATGCCGAAGAGCTGCTCGGCGGCCTCGCGATCGATGCCGGTGCGCACCATGCCGTCCATCAGCATCGGATACATCTCGCGCATCCGCTCGTGCGAACGCTTGTGGCCCATCGCGCGGCGGAGCTGATCGGCTTGGCCCGGCGAAAAGCCGGCCGCCTCGATCGCCAAGCGCATGCCCTGTTCTTGGAAGAGCGGCACGCCCATCGTCCGTTCGAGCACGGGCTTGAGCTTGGGGTGCGGGTAGGTGACCGGCTCGAGGCCTTCGCGCCGGCGCAGGAACGGATGGACCATCTTGCCCTGGATCGGTCCCGGCCGGATGATCGCGACCTGCATCACGATGTCGTAGAAGCAGGCCGGCTTCATGCGCGGCAGCATCGACTGCTGCGCGCGCGATTCGATCTGGAAGACGCCGATGGTATCCGCCTTCTGCATCATCGCATACGTCTGTGGATCGTCGGGGGGGATGGTGTGCAGCGCGAGCTCCGCTTTGCCGGGGGCGGGTGATGAGGATGCGCCTCCGGGGGACGCTCGCTTTTTCGCATCGTGCGAAAAAGCTGCTCGCCTCGTCGTCGCTCCCGCCATCCTGGCTCCGCTCCTCCCTTCACACGCCCCCGGAAGCGCATCCTCATCACCCACCCCCGGCAAAGCTCCGTCGACGCGTGGTTGTCGCTCGTAGGTTTGGCAGCGTTTGTGGAGGGTGAAGGCTTCTCGCAGGAGCGCGAGCATGCCGAGGCCGAGGAGGTCGATCTTGATCAGGCCCATCTCCTGGAGATCGTCCTTGTCCCACTGGATGATGGTCCGATCGCGCATGCTCGCCCATTCGACCGGCGCGACCCGGACGAGCGGATCGCGGGTGAGCACCATCCCGCCGGAGTGGATCCCCATGTGGCGCGGGAAGCCGTCGATCCGTTCGCAGAACGCGATCAGGCGTTCGGCCATCTCGCCGCCGACCGGCATGCTCTCGAGCGACTCGGCCGCGTCGTACTCGCGCGCGACCGCGTCCACCTGATCGAGCGTCAAGCCGAGCGCCTTGCCGACGTCGCGGATCGCCGAACGGGTGCGATAGGTGATCACCTCGGCGGCCATCGCCGCGTTGGTCCGTCCGTAGCGGTCGTAGACGTACTGGATGACCTTCTCGCGATCTTCGTGCGCGAAGTCGATGTCGATGTCGGGGATCTCCTGGCGTTCCTCGGACATGAAGCGTTCGAAGAGCAGGTCCATCCCGACCGGATCGACCGCGGTGATGCCGAGCGCGTAGCAGACCGCCGAGTTGGCGGCCGAACCGCGCCCCTGGCAGAGCACGCCCAGTTCCGCGGCCGCGCGCACGATGTCCCAGACGATCAGGAAGTAGCCGGCCAGATCGACCTTGGCGATGATGCCGAGTTCGTACTCCAACTGCCGCTCGACCTTGACCGGGAGCGGCGTCCCGTAGCGTTCGGCCGCACCGCGCGCGACCAGTTCGCGCAGGTAGCGCTGGCGCGTCGTGCCCTCGGGCACCGGGAAGAGCGGGAACTGCCCGGTGATGCGTTCGAGCCGGAACGCGCAGCGCGCCGCGATCTCCAGGGTCGTCTCGATGGCCTCGGGATAGGCGCGGAAGACCCGGCGCATGGCGGCCGCGCCTTTGAGATAGAACTCGGCGTTGGGGCGCAGCAACATCTCGGCGCGCGCCTGCGTCAGATGGGTCTTGTGCTTGACGCAGGCCAGCACGTCGGCCAGCTGCGCGTCGTCCTTGTGCGCGTAGGCGACCGCGTTGGTCGCGACGTAGGGCACGCGCAACCGGCGCGCCAGCGCGACGATCCGCTCGCACCGCTCGGCGTCGTCGGCGGTCAGGTGGTGCTGGAGTTCGAGGTAGTACCGCTCGCCGAAGTGCGCGCGCATGGCGGCCGCCTCCCCCTCGGTCGGGAGCGCGCCGCCCGAGAGCGCGATCAGCCCGTCCGAAAGCCCGGTGAAATCGTCGACGCGCAGGCGCGCGTCGTGTTTGGAGCCGCGCATCTGGGCGATCGAGATCAGCTCGCAGAGATTGCCGTACCCCAGCGCGTTCTCGACCAGCAGCACCACCCGGCCGCCGTCTTCGTAGGTGCACTCGCACCCGACGATGGCGTCCACCTTGCGCTGCCGCGCGTGGGTCGCGAAGCGGGGCGCGCTATAGAGCCCGTCGCGATCGGTCAGGGCGATCGCGGCCAGGTCCAGCTCGGCCGCCCGGTCGATCAGCTCTTCGGGATGCGACGCGCCTTCGAGAAACGTGAAGTTGGACCACGCATGCAGCTCGGCGTATCGCCCGCGTTCACCGCGCAAGCCACGCCCGGAGCATCCGCAGGTCGAGCGAACGGACCAGTTGCGGGCACTCGCCCGCGCACAGATGCATGGCGCGCACGCGCTCCCGGATGCGCTCGCGTTCGGCACGGAAATAGGCCTCGATCCCCGGCGCGTCGAGGAACCGTTCGTTCTGCACGCGCAGATGCGCGAACCGCACGTGGGCCTCGCGTTCGGCCTTCGGCTCGCCGACGAAGCAGGCGCGCAGGCGCAGCCCCACGCCGTACTCCGGGCGCAGTTCGCGCAGACGCCGGGCCGGATGCTCGGAGAAGCCGATCTTGACCGATTGCTGGTCGATCTGCATGAGGTAGACGAAGCCGTAGTTGAAGCCGGCGAACTCTTCGAGCGGCGAGAGCAGGTGGTTGGTGCGCACCATCTCGCCGCTGCCCAGCCAGGCCGCCGCCGCGCGCTGGAACCGCTCGCACGGATCGATATCCGGCACTATTTCAATCATAGCTGCCCCGCAGATACCACTTCTCACCTTGGCGGTAGATGCGGTAGAGCGCGCCGCCTTCCAGGAGCACGTCGTACTCGTCGCGGGCGAGCGGGGTCGCGTACCAGCTCTCCTCGATGCGCCACGGACCGGCGCATTCCAGCACCGCGCGGGGCGGCGAACCGACGAACGCGGGCGCCCCGCCGGCCATCCGCACCTCGATCTCGCGCACTTCCAGCAACTGCAACTGCGGTATCATGGCACCCGATCGTGACACGTCGTCCCCCGAAACTTCCTGAGGAACCGGTTCGAACGATGCCGAGAACGGCGCGTACGCGAACTGCTCTTCGAGCGCGTAGGCGCGCACGCCGTGCGCCCGCCTGGCCGGTTCGCCCAGCGCCGCTTCCAGCCGCGCGAGCGTGACCGCGATCGTCTGCGGATCCAGATCGTCGGCGCCGCGGAAGAGCGGCAGCGCCTCGCCCGCTTCTTCGAGACGCAGCGCGCGCACGCGCAGGCCGATGACCGGGGCCTCGAACGTGATGCCTTCGAGATTGGCGCGCAGCACGTCGAGCATGGCGCGGGCCTGCGCGGTCGGTTGGGCCAGCCCGATCTCGCGCGTGCGCACCTCGCCGTTCTCCAGTTCCAACTCGACCGCCAGCGCGCCGGCGCGTTTGCCCAAGCACTCCATATCCGCGCAGACCCGGTCGATCAGCACGCGCAGCGCGAAGACGACCTGGGCCTCGACCTCGGCCGTGCCTTCGCCGAAGAGCGTCGCCTCGATCGCGACCGCATGCGCGCGCGGCAGGAAGGGCGTGCGATCGATCCCGCTCGCGCGCTCGTGCCAGATCGCGCCCGCACCGCCGAAGCGCCGCACGAACGGCCCGTAGGGGAGCGCCGCCAATTCGCCCAGCGTCCGGATGCCGAGCAGGCGCAGACGTTCGAGCGCGCGCGGATCGATCCCGAGCGTCCGCAACGGCAGCGGCGCGACCAGCGCGCGTTCTTCGCCCGCGCCGCAGATCGTGCCGTCGGCGACGCCGGCGGCCGCCCGCGCGACGAACTTGTTCGGCCCGAACGCCGCCCGCACGGGCAGGCCGAAGCCCCGCAACGCCCGGTGCGCGCGCGAGAGATAGTCGGCCGGCCCGCCCGGGATGCCGGCCATCTCCAGGAACGCGACGCCCGGTTCGGCGCCGTCGACCAACGGCGAGACCGCGTCGAGCGCGTCGAGCAGATCGTCCCAGAGCGCGCGCGCGCGGGCCGCGTCGTGCACCAGCACGCGCGCGCCGTGCGCCGCGGCCGAGGCCTGCGCGATCGTCTGCCCGACGCGCGCACCGTACGCGTACGCCCGCTCGTCGACGGCGATCGCCCGCCCGCGTTCTCGCTTATCCGCGAGCAGCGTCGGCGTATCGTCGCCCGCAGGCGGCGCGTCCAGCAGGGCGACCGCGAGCGCGTAGTCGGGAACCGTCACGCAGAGCAACATGATGAAGCCGTTCTTAGAGCGCAGTAAGACGATGGTGAGAGGTCGTTTGCGACGCGAGAAAGCGGTGTATGGTGGCGGTACCAGATCCGATGCAAACGCATCGCACCAGCAAGGAGACCTCGATGACCAAAGCAGTGTTCGCGTTCCTCTGCGCCGCCGGCATGCTGACGCCGTTGGCCGCCCAGGCCGGCGAAGTCCGCGATCGCGAAGTCCGGCAAGAGAACCGCATCTACCAAGGCGTGCAGCACGGCACGCTCACGACCCGGGAGTACGACCGCCTGCAAGCGGAGGAGGCGCGCCTGAACGATCTGCGCGCGCGCGATCTGCATTCGGGCGGCGGCCTCTCGCGCGCCGAGCATCGTCAGCTCAACGCCGACGAGAATCGCCTCTCGCGACAGATCTATCGCACGAAGCACGACGGTCCGAACCACTAGCGCTATCCGCCGGCGACGGCGCGAAGCCCGGCCTGGGCGACGGCGCGCTCTCGCACGAGCGCGCCGTCCGCGCGTTCGATGGCGCGCACGAGCGCGCTGCCGCCGGGGCGGCCGTAGCGATGTTTGAGCACGTGCGCGCGCACGTCGTATCCGACCAGACGCGCGAAGACGCCGCCCGCACCGCTCACCAGCACCCGGTCGAGTACACAACGCAGGCGAGTGGCGGCGAAGGCGGCGAGTTCGGCGCTCGCGCAGGCGCCCAGTGCGAGGACGAGCGCACCGGCTTTCTGCGCGAGTCCCGCCAAGCGCGCCCAGACCTGGGTGCGCAAGGCGACGGCGGGCATCAGCACCACGCTGAAGGCGCGCGATCGCAACAGGATGTCGACCGCCCGCGCGATCCCGATCGGCGTACGGGCGGGCACGACCAGGAGCCGGTCGAGCCGGACGCCCGACCGGGCCAGCGCGGGTGGGAAGAGTTCGCCCGCGTCGATCACGGCCGCCAGGCCGCGCGCGGTCGCTTGGGCCAACAGCCGGGCGGCGATGGCCATCCGCCCCGAGCCGCCTTCGAGCACGGCGATGGTGCCCCGGGCGAACCCGCCCGCGAGGGCCGTATCCAGGCCCTCGATTCCGCTCGAGAGCACCTTGCCGGCGACCTCGACCCGGCTGGCCTCGGCCCGAGCCGCCAGCTCCGATTTGAGCGCGGCGAAGGCCGCGAACCGGTCGCTGGGGAGGGCGGAGAGACTGATGAGTGCCGACATGGGAGAGCTATCGTAATCGAACATATGTTCGATGTCAATCTACCAGCATCGCGGTGCTGAGCGCTTGCGCTTTCCTTGCACTTGCGCTTTGCCTGCGCTATGCTTGAAGCATGAAACGCCTGACCGCGTTGACCTCGACCGGACTGCGGCTCGAAGCCGCCGCGATGCCCGATCTCTACACCCGCGTCTATGCCCGGCGCGGCTCGAGGGCGCTCGCCCGGATCGCCCAGGTCTTCGGCTTGAACAAGACCGAGACGGCCCGCATCTTCGGCGTCAGCCGGCAAGCTCTCGACGAATGGTACGCCAAGGGCGTCCCGATGGGACGCATCGGGGACGTGACCCGCACGCAGGCCCTGGCGGAGGCGCTCCACGACCGGTTCGTCCCCGAACGCTTGCCGCAGATCGTCCGTTCGCCGTTGCCGGGGCTGGACGGCGCCACCATCCTGGCGGCGCTGCGAGCGCACGGAACGGTCGCGATCTTCGACCTGCTCGATCGCGCCTTCTCCTACACGGCTGCGTGACGCCCGGGCATCTCCGGCGCGGCGGCACCTACTATCGCGTCTGCGATCCGAGCTGGCGCGACCCGGCCGATACGTCCTTCTCCCGCCGCTACGGCGGACGCTGGAACCCGCCCGGCGCGTTCGGCGCGCTCTATCTCAACGCCGATATCGCGGTCGCCGCCGCCAACGCGCGCCGTTCGCTCGCGAGCGCCTTCGGCGATGCGGTCGCGTTCGCCGACATCCGGCCGGAACGCCGCCCCGACCTCCAGCTCTTCACGGTCGCGACGCATGCGTTCGTCGACGCGATCACGCCGGGCGGCGTCGCGGCGCTCGGATTGCCGGCCGTCTATCCGGATGGCTGCGAGCACGACGTCTGCCGGACGATCGCGCGCGACCTGTACGCCGCGGGCGAGGCCGGGATCGCGGCCCGTTCGGCGGCGCTCGCGGACGGCGAGGAGCTGGCGATCTTCGACACGCACGCGACGCTCGCGCGCCGCCGGCGGAACGGTCGTCGGAAATTCGCCGCGTGGTATCCGGGGCTGGCCTAAGGCTTGGGCGAGGGCGATGTCCTCGGCGACGCAACCGGCGTAGGCGAAGGCTTCGGCGGCGGCGGGATATGCTGGGTCCACGGGATGTCCCAGGTGAACGTCCACTGACGCGGTTGGGCCGGGGTCGTCGCGTAGGCGAAGGTACCGCCGCCGACTACCGGCATCGGATGGACGCCTTGATACGTAGAGAACAGCCCGGCGTGCGTGCCGAGGACGTTCGATTCGACGAGGGTCATCGTACCGTGGTTCGATTGGAAGAATAGACCGGCATTGAAGAACGTGAACGGCGGCAAGTTCGCCTGGTTGTTGATGCCGTTGTATTGCGCGTTGGCGAACCACTCGAGTTTCGCGTGTACCAAGAGGCCGCTCAAGGTGAGGCTTGCCGATCGGAGAGGGCGATTCGGCAACTGCGTGCCTATCGCATAGAAGCTGCCCGGCGCAGCGAGGCGCGGATCCAGAGATGTGAGATAGACGCTTGCGATCGTATAGGCCGGCAACACGAAAACATTTCGGCCGATGTTGATACGCCCGGACAGCAGCGCGGACGAACCGACCTGGGAGAGCCCCACGATGCCATCGTGGACATAGATCCGATCCGTCGTGAACGGTATCCCGCCGCAGATGCTCGGCGTGTTCCAGACGGCTTGCAAAGACGACAGATATGCCGGCAGGCCGCCCGGAAAGATCGAAGCGGGCTCGGCCGCGACCGGGACGGCCGCCGTCATATATTGCCCGTGACCGTCCGTGCGTTGCAATTGTACCTTCAGCCAGTCGCTTCCGAACGTATGACGCCACGCGAGCCCGTAGTTCGTCGACGATTGGGGACCTGGAGCGTCTTGTGGACCACCGACGAAGATCGAGCGGTTATAACAGTCGTAGTCCGCCGAGAGCGGATCGCCGACGAGTTGCGAGGGTAGGAATCCCGGTTGCCCGGTGCCGACGCCGATGTTTGCCTCGATGGTATCGTCCTTCGTCGGCGCCCAGGCGGCGGTCTCGCTCACCGAGATCGCTCCTCTGGTCCCGGTCGCGTTCGCGTACGTGAACGCGTGCGTGAGCGAGAGCTTCGCAGTCGCCTTCACCGTATCCCCGATGCTCACGTCGAGTTGTTCTTGGCGCGGTTGCGCGTAGGACAGAGGCGTGCCATTATATGTCGTCGTGGTCGACGTCCCGACACTGTTGACATCGCCGGAAAACGCGATCCGGTGTCGCTTGCCCGAGATCCCGGCTTGCAAGAACGCCGTGAACGCGCTGTAGCTGGAGCGGCTGAAGTACGGGACCACCAGCCCGGCGAGCGACCGAGAGGCGTAGGTGAAAGCGGTGCGACCGGTATTCCCGCTTACGCTCGCGTAGAGCTGCACGTTTCCGACCAGCGCGGATCCGCCGACGTTGCCGAACCGGGCCACTTGCTGGCTCGCGCCGCCAGGACCATTTCCGCACGGAAGTAACGTTGTGAAGCTGGCACAGATCGATGCCGACCGGCTGTCCTGGGCGATTCCGAACGCCGTCAGTGAGACGCGTGGGGTGATGCGATAGGTAGCGGAGAGCACCTCCCCGACGCCGGACGTCGCGGCCTGATGTTGGTACGAGAAGCCGCTCTGGTCCTCGTACGTCAGCCCGCTCAGATTCGAGTCGCGGCGAGTGACGGCGTGCTCGAGCGCGATGCCCAGGCGGCCGCGAGTCCCCGTCACCGTCGCCAGTTCGGTCGACGCGCCGAAGTCGCCGATCATTGGTTGGACGTCGTAAGTCCAATATTTGGACGGTCGCGCCGTGAGATAGTTCACCGTCCCCGCGATGTTGCCGGCGGTCGGCGTGAACGTGACGGAGGCGCCGGTGAAGGCGGCCGAGGAGCCGAGATCGCCGCCGCCCGGGCCGGAGATGCGGATACCATTGATGGCGTAGCCCGTCTGAGACACGTCCTGGTTCAGGAGGGAGACCCCGATCCCGGAGTTCGGACCATAGGTCGAATCATCCACGGAAACGCCGGCGAGCTTGCTCAGCGCGTTCTTGAGCGAGATAGAGACCTTCCGTTCCGCACTGTCGGCGCCGATCTCGGTCGACGTGATCGACGAACTCGCCTTGGCGGTGACGATCGCGATGGTCTTGAGAGCGCTCGAGCTTTTGAGCGCGACCGCGATCGCAACGTGCTGATTCGGTCCGACCTCGACGTCGCTCAGATCATACGTGTCGTAGTCATCCTTCTTAACCTCGATCGCGTACGACCCGGCTTGCCGGTTCAGGAACGTCACCTTTCCATCCTGATCGGTGAACGAGCTCTCCGGCGCGATGCCGCCGAGAAAGATGACCGCCGCATCCGCGATCGGTGCCTTGGTCGCGGCGTCCGTGACGGTGACCACGATCTCGCCCGGGGCCAACTGCGCCGAGGCCGGAAGGGGCCCGAGATAAAAGGAGAGTGACAGCAACCAAACCGCTATGCGTCTGCCCACAGTAGCACGGCTGTTCGGCGCGCGAAGGTCGACCCCCGCCGGGAGAGAAATCACGACCCGTCCATGCGCGTAGCCATCGATGTCGGCGGAACGTTCACCGATCTGGTCGCCGTCGGCGCCGGCGAGACCGTCGCGCTCAAGGTCCCGACCACGCCGCGGGCGCCCGAGCAGGGCGTGATGGCCGCGCTCGAAGCCCTTGCCGAACGCGGCGTATCGCTCGACGCGATCGAACGCATCTCCCACGCCACCACCATCGCGACCAACGCCCTCCTCGGCCAGGTGCACCTGGAACTTCCGCGCGTCGTCTTCGTCACCACGGCGGGCTTCCGCGACGTGATCGAGATCGGGCGCCAGAACCGCAGCGCCGTCTACGATCTGTTCGTCACCCGGCCGAAGCCGCTGGTCGCGCGCGAGGACCGGATCGCGGTCGCGGAACGGATGGACTACCGCGGCCAACCGCTGCTCGCGCTCGACGAGCGCGAGATCGCGCGCGTCGTCGACGCGGTCCGCGCGCGCGAGCCGGGCGCGATCGCGATCGGCTTCCTGCACGCCTACGCCAACGACGCGCACGAACGCCGCATCGAGGCGGCGCTCGCGGCCGCGATGCCCGGCGTGCCGATCGCCCGCTCGTCGGCGGTCGATCCGGAGTACCGCGAGTACGAACGCTTCTCCACCACCGTCGTGAACGCGGCGCTGCTGCCGATCGTCCGGCGCTATCTCGACGACCTCGGCGCCGCACTGACCGCGCGGGGCGTGCGCGCGCCGCTCTACGTGATGCGCAGCGACGGCGGGATGACGCGCGCGGACGCGGCCGCCTCGCAGCCGGCGGCCATGATCGAGAGCGGACCGGCGGGCGGCACGATCGCCGCTGCGGCGCTGGCGCGGCGGCTCGACATCGCCGACGTGCTGGCCTTCGACATGGGCGGCACGACCGCCAAAGCCGGCACGATCGCCGCCGGGCGCGTGCAGCTGGCCAACGAGTTCGAGGCGTCGGGCGCGACCCACTCGGGCCGCTCGATCAAGGGCAGCGGCTATCCGGTGCGGTTCCCGTTCGTCGATCTGGCCGAGATCAGCGCGGGCGGCGGCACCATCGCGTTCGTGGACGACGGCGGTTCGCTGCGCGTCGGACCGCTCTCCGCCGGCGCGGATCCGGGGCCGGCCTGCTACGGCCGTTCGCCCAACGCGACCGTCACCGACGCCAACGTCGTGCTCGGGCGTTTGAACCCGACCCACCTCTTGGGCGGCACCTTCCCGATCGACGCGGCGCGTTCGCGCGCCGCCGTCGCGACACTCGCGACCGCGCTCGGCGAAAGCGTGGAAGCGACCGCAGCCGGAATCGTCACGCTGGTCGACGCGCAGATGGCCAAGGTCCTGCGCATCGTCACCGTCGAGCGCGGACTGGACCCGCGCGCGTTCACGCTGGTCGCGTTCGGCGGCAACGGCGCGCTCCACGCCTGCGCACTGGCCGACGATCTGGGCATCGGACGGATCCTGGTCCCGGCCCGGCCGGGATTCTTCTCGGCCGACGGTCTGCTGGCCGCCGATCTGCGCGCCAGCTATGCGGCGCCGATCCTGCGACCGTGTTCGGATCTCGATCCGGTGGAACTGGCCGGCATCTTCGCGCCGCTCGAAGCGCGCGCGCGCGACGACGTCCGCGCGCAGGGCGCCGAAGGCACCGCCGTCTCGCTCTCGCGCGAGGCCGACGCGCGCTATCGCGGTCAGAGCTTCGAGCTGACGCTGCCGTGCAACGAATATCCGCGGTCCATCGCGGCCGCCTTCCACGACGCCCACGAACGGCGCTACGGCTATGCCGCCCGCGCCGAGACGGTCGAGCTGGTCAACGTGCGCGCGATCGCGACCGCGACCCTTGCCCAGAGCGAGCCCGAACGCGGCCGCGGCCCGGCCTCGCCCGCGACCGCCGAGACCACGCGCCGCGTCTACATCGACGGCGCGTATCGGCATCTGCCCCTCTACCAGCGCGACGAACTGGCCGACGACCGCGCCATCTCCGGTCCCAGCCTGATCGAGCAGTACGACACCGTGACGTACGTCGCGCCGGATTGGCAGGCTCGCGTGCGCGGATCCGATCTGGAGCTGACGCGATGAAGTACGACCCGATCGTCGCCGAGGTGATCGCCGGCTCGCTGACCTACGCGAGCGAAGAGATGGGCATCGCCGTCCGCAACGCCGCGTACTCGCCGAACATCAAGGAGCGCCTCGACCACTCGTGCGCGCTGTTCGATGCGCGCGGGCGGCTGATCGCGCAGGCCGAGCACATCCCGGTGCACCTGGGCTCGCTGCCGTGGGGACTCACGCAGACCCTGGCGGCCATCCGCGCTTCGTACGGCGAGGTCGCGCCGGGCGAGATGTGGGTCGTCAACGATCCGTACCTGTCGGGCACGCACCTCAACGACGTCACCGTCATCCGGCCGATCTTCTTCCACGGCGAACTGGCCGGCTTCGCGGCGAACAAGGCGCACCACGCCGACGTCGGCGGCTCGGTGCCGGGATCGATCTCGACCGACGCGACCGACCTGTTCGCCGAAGGCCTGGTCGTGCCGCCGATGCGGCTGATGCGCGACGACGAAGTGGTCGTGCAGACCGTCGACGTGTTCCGCACCAACTCGCGCACGCCCGACGCGCGTTCCGGCGACCTGCGCGCACAGATCGCGGGCAACGTCACCGGCGAGCGGCGCCTGCTCGAGTTGTACGAGCGGTACGGCGTGCCGGTCGTCCAAGCGGCCATCGAGCGCTCCCTCGACGCGAGCGAAGCGCGCGTGCGCGCCGCCATCCGCCTGCTCGGGAACGGCACGTTCGACGCGAGCGACGCGCTCGAAGACCCCATCGGCGCACCGACCTTGACGATCGCCTTGCGGCTGACCCTCGACGACGGTGCGGCCACGTTCGACTATCGCGGCACGTGCGAGCAGGTCGCCTATCCCCTCAATGCCGTCTACGGCGTCACCCTCTCGGCGATCTTCTACGCGCTGCGCGCCGTCACCGATCCGACCATCCCGATGAACGAAGGCTGCTTCCGCCCGGTCACCGTCCGCGTGCCCGAGGGGACGCTGCTCAATCCGCGCCGGCCGGCGCCGGTCGGCGGCGGCAACGTCGAGACCAGCACGCGCAATGCGGACGTCGTCCTGCAGGCCCTCGCGCTCGCGGCGCCCGAGCGCGTGCCCGCGAACAGCGGCGGCACCATGAGCAACGTCATGCTCGGCGGCGACGATTGGGCGTTCTACGAGACGAACGGCTGCGGCATGGGCGCGCGCCCCGACGAGGATGGGCTCGACGGCATCCAGTGCCACATGACCAATACGCTCAACACGCCGATCGAAGCGATCGAACGCGACTATCCGATCCTCGTCACGCGCTACGAGTTCGCGACCGATACCGGCGGCGGTGGGCGCTATCGCGGCGGCGACGGCTTGGTGCGCGGCTTGCGCCTGACGCACGGCGTCGCGCATGCGACCCTGCTGGCCGACCGGCACACGGTTCCACCGCCCGGCGCGCAGGGCGGCGGAAGCGGCGCGTGCGGCTCGCATACGCTGGTGCACGCGGACGGCACGCGCGAGTATCTGCCGGCGAAATGCAGTCGCCGCTGGCTCGCGGGCGAGACGATCGAAGTCCAGACGCCCGGCGGCGGCGGTTACGGCTTGGCGGAGCGACGCCTGGCCTTCGAGTAGGCCGGGCGAGCGCTCACGGCTTGGCGGAGGGCGCCGGCGACGGTTGGGTGGTACAGGCCTTCGCCAGCTGCAGGATCGCGTCGGCAGCGATGCCTTCGGCGCGTCGCACGCCGGCGCGTTCGTCCGAGAGCGAGTCGAGATACGGCGTGATGGCGTTGGCGCCGAGCATCATCCCGGTCGCGAGTTGACGCGGATCGCCCGCGTCGACGGCGGTCGGCGCGAGGCCGCCCCAGCCTTGCGGGACCTTCGCGTCGCCGCTCGCCGAGGCGGGCTTCCCGCCGCCTTTCGGAACGTCGCCCTCGACCGCGTTGCCGAGCGGATCCTTGCGGCCCTCGAACTCGCCGAGCGCTTCGGTCTCGGCCAATCCGCTGACCACGTTGATGGTGGCGCGCTGGGCGTTCTGCACCGCGTTGAGCTTGTCGCGCAGGTCTTCGATCTGACGTTGGGCGTTCGACGGCGCGGCTTTCGGATCGGGCTTCGGCACGCTCGCGAGGATCGCGTCGACGACCTCGAGGTTGTGGGCCATCCGCACCGCGACCTCGCGCATGCGCACGATGTCGAAATCCGCCGCGACCGAATGATCGGCGTACATGTCGCGATAGTAGCGCGCGATCACCGGTCCGACGTAGTCGGTCAGCCCATCGTTGAGCATCAGGCCCGCGATCGCGGGCCGGCCCTTCTCGCTCAGCATCGAGCAGAGCGGGCTGGAGACGACGCGCGAGATCTCTTTGAGCGGCGGCGGCGTCTGGGTCGGCAAGGGCGGCGGAACGATGCCGAGCCCACCCAAGGTCAGCATCGCCAGTGCCGCGCGGACCATCGCTACGGCGTCGCCGTCGGAACCGGCGCGGCCGGAGCCGGCGAAGCCTTGACGCCGCCGCACAGGCGGACTGCGTCCATCACGTGCGGCGCGGTCGCGTTCTCGCGCGAACCGGCCTGCGCGATGGTCCACTTCAGACCTTCGTTCAAGCGCGTGATCGGATTGTAGCCGAGCGAGAGCCCGGGAATGGTGGTCGGATCGATGAAGTGGGTGTCCTGCGGAAGTCCGGCGGCGTTCGGATCGACCGTCAGCGGGTTGGGGGTGGCGGTGCCCATCATCTTGCTCTGGTTCACGTCGCCGTTGATCGCGGTCACGATGCCTTCGCCTTCGTGCTGGATCTCGCCGAGTTGGGCGGTCGTGACCAGGCCGTTGACGATATCGAGCGAGGCGTTCTGCATGGCGACCGCGGCCAGGATCTGGTCGCGCAGCACCAGCAGGCGCTTCTCGTCGGCGGTCCGCGGCGGATCGTGGAAGACGCTCGGATCTTCGAGCGCCTTCTGGATGGATTTGACGTTGCCGACCAGCGGGCCGACCATGTTCTCCATCTGCAGCAGCGTCATGTCCTTACGCGCGGTGCCGTTCTCGCCGTTGGCGATGGCCCGATTGTAGTCGCTCAACAGCTTCGGACCCTGCCGGATGATGTTGTCGTTCTGGAGCAGCGTGCCGATCGCCGGGCCTATGTTGTTGCGCAAGGCGGAACAGAACGGACGGCTGGTGACCGTCGTGATGGTCGGCGGCGGGGTCGCGAGCTTGACGGCCGGCTTGGCCGGGTGCGTCGACGCGGGAGACGCGCCGATGGCGACGGCCAGGATAAGGGCGGCCGAGAGAGCTTTGTGCATGAGGCCCATTCTACCACCTCAACGCCCGAAGCCCCCTGCTTGTTACGTCCGCCGCCCGGATCCTTGAGAATCGGCCGGGCGGCCCTACGGCAGCCGGGCCCCGTCCAGCGACGAGCGCGTCCCGGCCCGCAGCGTCGCGGCGTCGACCGGGCTGCAGGTCTTCTTGTCGCCGCCGTTCTCGCACAGCAGGACGCCGCTGAAGTTGGCTCCGCGCACGTTCGCGCCGCGGAAGTCGCCGCATTCGATCTTGCTTCCCCGGGAGACGACCACGCCGTTGATGGTGGTGACGTCGTCGCGGCTGCACAGGTCGACGCCCGAGAAGTCGACGTCGCGCAGGTCGGCGTTGCGGAAGTCCGCCCCCGGGAACGAGAGCCCGTGCAGATCGCGGCCGTGCAGGTCGACGCCCTGCAGGTCGCAGCCGGCGCAGTTCAGACCGTCGAGTTTGACGCCGTCGAGCCTGGCGCTGCGGAAGTCCGCGCCGGCCAGGCGCGCGTTGCGCAGGTCGACGCCGGTCAGGTCCGCCCCCGAAAAGTCCGCGCCGGCCAGGCGGGCGTTGGCGAAGCTCGCGTTACGCAAGTTCGCGTGCGAGAAGTCGGCTCCGGCGTATCGGACCCCCGAGAGGTCCTTGCCGGAGAGATCCATGCGGGAGAAATCGCAGCCGGCGCACGATCCCGGCATGCCGTTGGACGCAGCGAGAGTAAGGACGATCGCAAAGAGATGTGCGAGCATCGGTAGAGCCTACTTTCTTCGAAGCGAGTGTCGAGGTGTCTAACGCATGATGGCGTGAGAGAACGAACTGCCGGTCAGGTTGGCGTGCGAGAGATCGACGTCGCGCAGGTCCACGTTGCGGAAATCGCACCCGGCGAACGACGCGCCGTCGAGCTTGGCGCCGGACAGGCGCGCGCCGGTCAGGTCGACTCCGGTCAGCTTCGCGCGCGAGAGATCCGCGCCGCGCAGGTCGGCGCCGGAGAGGTCCGCTCCCGTCAGCTCGATCCCTCGCAGGTCGCGGCCGCGCAGGTCGACGCCGCGGAAACTGCAACCGGTGCAGGCGCGCAACAGCTGGGCGGCCTGCGGGGCGGAGAGCTTGGAGATGTCGATGGAACAGCCGGTAAGCTGCGCCCCGGCGAAGTCGGCACCGTCGAGACGCGCGCCCTTCAAGTCGCAGCCGGACATGTCCGCACCCGCGAACGAAACGTTGCGCAGATCGGCGTCCCGCAGATCGATGCCGGTGAGGTTCGCGTGCGCGAAGTTCGCACCGTGCAGATCGGCCCCGCTGAAGTTGGCGCCGGTCAAGGTCGTGCCGTGCAGATCGCGCCCGGGCCACGCAACGCCGTGCATGTCGCAGCCGAGGCAAGAGAACGCAGCGACCGAGAGCGCCGTGGCGCTGCGGACGATCGAGCGGGCCGCGTGCGCCGCCGAGCGGGCGGCCGACGCGGCCGGAAGGATCGAGATCTTGAACGACTCCGGCAGCGGCGCGGTCTTCTCGATCTTCGTATAGGCGACGACGGTGCGCGGGCCGCCCGGGATCAGCGACGGCGGACGTTCGGTCGGAGCGGGCGACGCCGACCGGTGCGGCGGCGGCGCGTTCTTGGGCGGCGTCGTCTCGCCGGGCGACGGGACCGCCGCGATCGTCGTGACCGAGGTCGTGGTGGTGACGGCGTGCTCGGGAGCCGGCTGCGAGGTGTAGGCGATGCTCGGCGTGACCGTGCGCAGCACGAAGAACGCCGCGATCAAGGCGGCCAGCACGGCCGACGACGCCCCCGGCGCCAAGGCCGAGCCGATCGCGCGCTTGGCCGCGAGCAGCCGCTCGATGCGGATCGAGATGTTCTTGCGGGTCGCGAAGACGCCCGGCGCGGCCAGCGCGCGGTGGGGCCAGGCCGTCACCTCGGCCATCTTCGTCAGGCAGAACGCGTACGGGCGGACGTCGCCGGTCAGCGCCAGCACCCAGTCGTCGCAGGCGACCTCGCGCTCGAGATCCATCTGATGCGCGACGAACGCGACCGCCGGGTTGAAGAACAGCAACGCTTGCGCGATCCGCTGCAGACCGTTGGTCCAATCGTCGGCGCGGCGCAGATGCGCCAGTTCGTGCAGCGAGATCTGGTCGATCTCGTTGGATTCGAGCCGGTCGAGCAGATGCTGCGGCAGCAGGATCATCGCGTCGAACAGCCCGACGGCGACCGGGACGTCGATGGCCTGCGAGACGCACAGCCGGATCTCGCGGGAACCCTTGGCCGCGCCGGTCCAGCGGGACATCAGATCGCGATATTCGACGCCGAGCGGAAGCGCGTCGCGCTTGAGCCGTTCGAGCTGCACCAGCGAGAGGATCAAGCGGACGAAACTGGCGAGCGACACCAGCCCCCAGATCGCGAACAGGCCGACGGCGATCCAGGCCGGCACCGAGAGGCGCGGCGGAGACCACGGCGTCGCGGGCCGCGCGACGGACGAGGCCGGCGATGCGGCGACGCGATCGTTCGTCGCTTTCGTCCGCGCCGGCGTCGTCGCTCCGGCGACGCGCGAGGGTCGCGGACCGGCCGGCGCGGCGACGGCGGAGGTCGCGGCGGCGTACCCGGCGCTCACGCGCGGGAGCGTGGTGAAGAGCGGGACGATCAGCACGGCCAGCAGGGCCGCGCTCCAGGCGGCATAGCGCGTGCTCGCATTGGCGTTCGGGAAGACCCGCAGGATCGCCCAGACCGCGAGCGCGATCAGGCCGCCCTGCCACAGGCCGTTGAAGAGCATCGCGACGATCAGCCGCGCGGCCGGTTCGGTCATCACCCACACGCTCGACATCAACGCTTCTCCTCGTAGTGCTCGATCAGCGAACGGAGCCGCGCCAGCTCGTCGTCCGACGGCCGCTCGTTCTCGATAAGACGTAGCGCCAACGCGCCCGCATTGTTTCCGAAGAACTTCGAGACGACTTGTCCGACCGCGGACCCGGCGGCCGCATCCCGTTCGACCAGCGGATGATAGGCATACGCGCGGCCGGCCTCTTCGTGACCGGTGTAGCCCTTCTGCTCGAGGATCCGCATGGTCGTGAGCACGCTGTTGTAGGCCAGCGGCGGCGGCCCGAGATCGGCCGTCACTTCGGCGACGGTCGCCCGGCGCTTGCGCCAGAGCACTTCCATCACGCGCAGTTCGGCCTCGGTCAGGGTCGAGGATTTCTTACGGGGCACGCTCTTCCTCCGGTCTTTCTACGAGCAATCTAGCACCGCTCGCGAGGGCTGTCAACTAATGTTTTAAGAGGTCGCTACAGGTCGACGCCGCGGAACGACGTGCCGGTCATATCGGTCTGCGAGAGATCCACGCCGTGCAGGTCGACGCCGCGCAGATCGCAGCCGACGAAGCGGGTCCCCACGAGCTTGGCGCCCTGCAGTTTCACCCGGGTCAGGTCCACCCCGGTGAAGGTCGCGCGCGAGAGATCGGCGCCGCGAAGGTCGCTGTCGCGCAGATCGGTGCCTTCGAGGCGGATGCCGCGCAGGTCGCGGCCGTGCAGGTCGCTGCCGCGCATGTCGCAGCCGACGCACGAGCGCAGGATCGCGGCGGCCTGCGCGGTCGAGAGCTTCGAGGCATCCCCGAGGTCGCACCCGGTCAGCCGCGCGCCGGTGAAGTCGGCGCCGTCCAGTCTGGCATCGCGCAGGTCGCAGCCGATCAGCTCCGCGCGGGCGAACGAGACGCCGCGCAGGTCGGCCCCCGAGAAGTTCGCGCCGGTCAGCCTGGCGCCGGCGAAGGTGGCACCGCGCAGGTTCGCGTTGGCGAAGTCCGCGCCGACCAGCGAGAGCCCATGGAAGTCGCGACGGGCGAAATCGCCCCCCGAGCCGTCCATGCCGGCGCCGGCGGCCAGGGCCAGCACCGGGGCGGCCGGTGCGACCGGGGCGGGCGGCGCGATCGCGAGCGCCAGGGACAGCATCAGGGACAGAATCATCGAACGCCTCCGTCAAACTAAATCTTTAGTTTGACTATACCGGAGCCGCTCTGGGCTGTCAACTAATATTTTAAGAGTTCGCCGCCCGCAGGGGTTCGGGGCCGCCGAGGACGGCCGGCCGGCGATGCATCAGGACGTCGAGCACGGCCTTGACGCGGGCCGCGACCTCGCGAGCCGCCTGTTCGGCCATCATGCCGCTGGCGTACTTGCCCCAGTCCGGCTCGGACACTCCGACCGCGTCGATCCCCATCGCCCGGCAGAGATAGGTGGCCCGGGCCAGGTGGAACTCCTGGGTGACCACCACGGCGCGCCTGACGCCGAAGATGTGGCGCGCCCGATAGCATGAGTCGTAGGTGTCGAAGCCGGCGTAGTCCAGCGCGATCTTCGCGGCCGGCACCCCATGGGCGAGCGCGTAGCGCTGCATCGAGGCGAGTTCGTTGTGCCAGACCGAGCCGTTGTCGCCGGAGAAGAGCAGGGCCCGGACCTTGCCGGCTCGCAGCAGCGCGGCGGCCGCATCGAGCCGGTCCGCCAGCATGGCGCTCGGCGTGCCGTCCGGATTGAGGCCGGCGCCCAGCACCAGCGCGACCGGACGGGGCGGGACGGCGGCGACCGTCTCGAACCGTCGGCCCTCGGTCGAGCCGATCACCAGCAGGTTGCACCCGAGCACGATCGCGACGCAAAGCAAAACGCCGCCGATAGACCATCGGACGGCGCGCCGGAACACGGGACGCGGGCGCCTGCGACCGCGCCGGCTCACGTCGATGCGGTCAGCTGCGAGTCGAGCAGTTCGAGGTCGCGTCGTTCGTCGGTGGTGATGACCATCGTGAGGTCGAGCATGATGATCAGCCGGTCTGCGACCTTGCCGACGCCCTGGATGTACTCGGTGCCGATGCCGGCGATCATCTCGGGCGCGTCCTCGATGTTCTCGATCGGGATGTCGATGACTTCCGAGACCGAATCGACGATGATGCCGACGCGCTTGGAGCCGATGTCGGTCACGACGATCCGGCTGGACTTGGTCTTCTCGATGCGCGGCATGCCGAAACGCGTGCGCAGGTCGATGATCGGGATCAGCTGTCCGCGCAGGTTGATCACGCCTTCCATGAAGCGCGGCGCGCGCGGCACGTGGGTGATCTCGACCATGCGGATCACCTCTTGCGCCTGGGCGATGTCCACGCCGTACTCTTCGGTCCCCAGCCGGAACGAGACGACCTTGATCTTCTCGCCCGAGAACTGCTGCTTGTCGTTGCCGGTCTCTGCCATATCGTTAAACTCCGGAGTATTCCGCGCGCGCGACGTCGCCGCTCGCGTACGCCTCGCTCACGAGCGAATGCACGTCGATGATCAGCGAGATCTGGCCGTTGCCCAGGATGGTCGCTCCCGAGATGCCGGGGATCCTTCCGACGACGACCGAGAGTGGCTTGATCACGATCTCCTGCTCGCCCTGGAATCCGTCGACCACCAGGCCGACCTGGCGGCCCTGTAGCCCGACGATCACGATCATCACCTTCTCGGGATCGCGCTCGCCGCCCAGTTCGAAGAAGTCGGCGATGCGCAGCAGCGGCACGACCTGGCCGCGCAGCGTGATCACCTCGTTCCCGTGGACCGTTCGCACGTCCGGCAGTTCGACGCGCTGCGACTCGATCACCGAGTCGAGCGGGATCGCGTAGAGTTCGTCGACCACGCGCACCAGCAGCGCCTGGATGATCGCCAGCGTCAGCGGCAGCTTGATGGTGAACTTGGTCCCGGCGCCGGCGATCGAGTCGACGTCGAAGACGCCCTTGAGGCGCGTGATGTTCTTCTTCACGACGTCCATGCCGACGCCGCGCCCGCTCACGTCGGAGACGGTCTCGGCGGTCGAGAAACCGGGCGTGAAGATCAGTTCGATCAGCTCGCGATCGGTCAGCTTGTCGTCGGCGCCGATCAGCCCTTGCTTGATGCCGCGCGCGCGCACGCGCTCGAGGTCTATGCCGTTGCCGTCGTCCGAGACCTCGATGATGATCTGGTTGCCCTCGTGGAAGGCGTTGAGCGCGATCGTGCCCGCCCGCTTCTTCCCGCGCGCCTCGCGCACGTCGGGCGCTTCGATGCCGTGGTCGACGCAGTTGCGCAGCAGGTGCATCAGCGGTTCGCCGACCTCGTCGACGATCGTCTTGTCGAGATCGGTCTCGGCGCCGGAGATCTCCAGCTGGACCTCTTTGCCGCGCGCCTTGGCGACGTCGCGCACCAGGCGCGGGAAGCGGTCGAACACCTGGCCGATCGGGACCATCCGGACCTTCATGATCGACTCTTGGATCTCGTTGCTGGTGCGCGCCAACATGGCGGCGCTGTTGGCGAGGTCCTTGGCGAGCGGACCGATCAAGGCTTGCGGCGCGGCGATGGCCTTGTCGTTCATCAGCCGCGAGAGGGTCGACGCGATGTCCGAGATCCGGGTGCGGTTGATCACCAGTTCGCCGACCAGGTTGAGCAGCGTGTCGAGGCGTTCGATGTCGACCCGGATGGTCTGACCGGCGGCGCGTTTGGAGCCGTCCTTGGCCTTTTCGTCGCGACGCGCGGCGGCGGCCGCCACGACGCCGGCGACGGCGGCATCGGGTTCGGATGCGGCGATCTCGGGCGCGGGCGCCGCGGGTTCCGCGACGGCCGGCGCGGCCGCGGGCGGCGCGCCGCCGGCCTGGGCCAAGAGCCGTTCGATCTCGGCCTCGAAGGCCGCGATCTGGTCGTCGCTCACGTCGCTCTGGCCGGAGGCGGCGTCGAATTCCATCTCCGAACCGGTCTTGCCTTCGATCACCTGGGACGTCTCTTCGTAGATGCCGGCGAACTGGTCGAGCCGCCCCATGTAGTCGCCCAAGCCGTGCGGCGCGGGCGTCTCGTTGACGGCGGATTCGACCAGGTCGGTCAGGAAGTCGCGGCCCGCGAAGAGGATGTCGACGCTCCCTTCCGAGAGCGGCATCCGGTCCTTGCGCAGCAGGTCGCACAGATTCTCGAGCTTGTGCGCGAGCGTCTGCACGTCGACGAACCCGAGCATCCCGGAGCTGCCCTTGACGGTGTGCAGCGCGCGGAACAGCGAGTTGACGATCTCCGGTTCCGGCGTGCCGGTCTGGACGAACTCCTCGAGGCGCAGCAGATCGGCGTCGATCTGCTGGAGCAGCTCTTCGGATTCATCGCGGAAGTACGCGATGAATTCGGACCGGTCGAAGACCTCGTCAGCCACCTCGAGACCTCGGGCCGCGCTTACTCTACGCCGAAGACGGAGAGCAGCGGTCCGAGCGAACCCGTCTCGGGGATCAGGATGAACTGACCGGCGACGACCTTCTCCTTGTCCAGGAAGGCGCTCTCGATCAAGAAGACGTCCTGATCCGGAAGGATCGACATCAGCGTGCGGAAGGCGGCCTGGATCGTCCCGTACGACAGCGTCGGAACGGACGGCAGCAGGTTGATGTTCGTCAGCTGGATGATCGCCGTCAGGTACGAGCCGGCGATGATGTTGCCGAGTTCCTTGAGCGTGGAGTCCGCGATCGAATCGAAGATCTGGATGTCGCCGATGACGCGCTTGAGGAACGCGCTGACGAAGTCGAGGGCCTGCTCGCGGTCGAAGATCACGATCATCTGGCCGGGCGCCTCGCCCCGCACGTACATGTGCAGCGCGGCGACCGTGCGGCTCTCGTTGCCGATGCGCGACGCGAGGTCGCGGAACTTGATGACCTCGATGCGCGGCTCGCTGAGGTTGATCTTGGTGTTGAGCAGCTGCGAGAGCGCGGTCGCGGCGTGGCCGGCGCCGATGTTGCCGACCTCTTTGAGCGCGTCCTTCTGCAGTTCGGAGAGCGACATGCTCTGGCTCATACGAGCACCTTGTCGATCGTCTCGAGGATCTTGGGCGGCTGGAACGGCTTCGTGATGAACGACTTCGCGCCGGCTTGGATCGCCTCGACGACGAGCGCCTGCTGACCCATGGACGTGCACATGATGATCTTGGCGTTGGGATCGTGGGCGATGATCGTGCGGACGGCGGTGATGCCGTCCATCTCGGGCATGACCATGTCCATGGTCACCAGGTCGGGCGTCAGCTGTTTGTACTTATCGACGGCCTCGACGCCGTTCTGCGCTTCCCCGACAACCTCGAAGCCGTTCTTCGAGAGAATGCCCTTGATCATCATTCGCATGACGACCGCGTCGTCTACGATGAGGACCCTCTTGCTCATCCGTGTGCTCCAAAAAAAGGCGTGTTACAAGACCGTGCCGGACCGCTTAGGAAAACGGGCCGGCCATCCTTACCTCATCCATCGGCCGAAAGGCCGCTTTTGTTAAGGTCGGGTCAGGGCTCTAGGCCAGCCCGCGGCTGCGGAGTTCGGCCTGCTTGCGGTTGATGAAATCCAGGATGGCGTGGTCCTCTTCGGGGGTGACCCCATGGAACCGCAGACCGTGGGAGAACCGCCCCGAGGCGGCGATCGGCTCGGTCCGCATGACCTCGCCCAGGACGACCAGGACCGGCCGGTCCGAGCGGAGCTGAAGACGCACCTCGAGGGTCGATCCGCTCTTGAGGTGGCGGTCGACGATCAGGCTGCAGCCGCCCCGGCTGATGTCCCGGATGTTGGCCCGCACGAAGTCGCCCATGCCCTTGCCCCCCGGCGCGAATCGCCATTGGCCCGGCACGATGACGTCGAGCCGGACCGAGGCGCGCTTCTGAGACCCGCCGCCGCCGCCCGCCCCTTTGCCGACGGTGTCGACCCGTTTGGGCGCCTCGAACGCGGTCTCGCCGTCCTTGGCGCGCAGGATCCGGGTGCCGAACCGGTACTTGCCATGCTCGTTGGCGTAGACGAAGACGGCCTGTTCGCCGGGCCGCCCGAGGATCTCGCGCGTGACCACGGTCCGGTCGTCGACCGCTTCGACCGAGACCGACCGGGCCGGGCGGCCGGCGACGGTGACGTCCGCGAAGCCGTGGACGGCCGGGAGACGGGTGGCGGGGATGCGGTTGTTCGAACCGCCGAAGATCGCCTTGAAGATCATGACCGGGCGCTCATTTCGCCGGGGGGCGCGGTCGGTTCCCTGCCGTCGTCGTCGGTCGCCGAGATCTGACCGATCGACTCGACCCGCAGGCCCGGGGCGATCTCGGAATAGGCCAGCACCACCAGTTGGGGCGCGGCCCGTTCGGTCAGGCGCTTGAGGGCCAGCCGGACCGAGGGCGAGGCCAGCACGATCGGAGCCAGCCCGGAACTCTGCGCGATCGCGATCTGCTTGGCGAGCGAGGAGTAGATGCGCGCGACCGTGTTGGGGTCGAGCAGGGCGTAGGCGTCCTCGCCGCGCCGCACCGCTTCGGCCAGCAGCGATTCCAACCGCGGATCGACCGTGATGACCGAGAGCAGGCCATCCTCGGCGTACTCCGCCGAGATGTGGCGCGCCAGCGACGACCGCACCCGTTCCGTCAGGTAGTCGATGTCCTTGCTGACGCGAGCGGCGTCGGCGAGCGTCTCGAGGATCAGGATCAGATTGCGGATCGGGATGCGTTCGCGCAGCAGGTTCTGCAACACGCGCTGGATCTCGCCGACCGTGAGCAGCTGCGGGACCAGTTCTTCGACCACCACCGGATAGTGCTGCTTGACGTTGTCGAGCAGGGCCGAGGTCTCCTGACGTCCGAGCAGATCCGGCGCGTGGCCTTTGATGAGTTCGGTCAGATGCGTCGCGATCACCGAGGTCGGATCGATGACGGTGTAGCCGGCCATCTCGGCCTCGGGCTTGCCGGTGTCGGGGATCCACAGCGCGGGCAGGCCGAAGGCCGGCTCGGTGGTCGCGATGCCGTCGATGGCGGCGGTCGCCGTGCCGGGGTTCATGGCCAGCAGCCGGCTGACCATCACGTCCGCGGTCGCGACCTCGAGACCGTAGATCTTGACCACGTATGCGTTGGGTTTGAGCTGCAGGTTGTCGCGCACGCGGATCGGCGGGACGACGATCCCGAGATCGCGCGCGGCGTGCCGGCGGATCAGCGTGATGCGTTCGAGCAGGTCGCCGCCCTGATTGACGTCGACCAGCGGGATCAGGCCGAAGCCGATCTCCAGTTCCATCGGATCGTACGAGAGCAGCGGCACGACCGACTCGGCCGGCTTGGCCGGCGCGGCCGGACCGCCGGCGATCGCCGCGGCGCCGCCTCCGCCCGAGAGCATGCCCGGGCCGCCCGCCGTCGCGAGCGCGCGCCGGCGGAACGCGTAGAACACGAACATCCCGGCGGCGGCCGCGAACATCAGCCAGCGCGCCAGGCCGAACAGGCCGAAGATGGTCGCCATGATGGCGGCCACCAGGATGGCGTTGGGCTGGCCGCTCAACTGCTTGGTCAGGTCGCTGCCGAAATCGTTCTCGGATGCGGCGCGGGTGACGATGATGCCGGTCGCGGTCGAGATGAGCAGCGCCGGGATCTGGGTGACGATGCCCTCGCCGACGGTCAGCAGCGTGTAGGTGCCGAGCACCGTCTGGAAGTTGGCGGCGTGCACGATGCCGACCACGAAGCCGCCGAGCGTGTTGATCGCCACGATGATGCCGGCCGCGATCGCGTCGCCGCGCACGAACTTGGACGCGCCGTCCATCGCGCCGTAGAAGTCCGCCGAGCGCTGGATGTCCTTGCGGCGCTGGCGCGCCTCGGCCTCGGTGATCAGGCCGGCGTTGAGGTCGGCGTCGATGGCGAGCTGCTTGCCGGGCATCGCGTCCAAGGTGAAGCGCGCCGCGACCTCGGCGACGCGGCCCGCGCCGTTGGTGATGACCACGAACTGGATGATCACCAGGATCAGGAAGATGACGAAGCCGACGGCGTAGTTGCCGCCGATCACGATCTCGCCGAAGAATTTGATCACGTCGCCGGCCGCGTCGGTGCCGGCCGAACCGTTGGAGAGGATCCAGCGGGTCGCGGTGACGTTGAGCGAGAGCCGGAAGAGCGTGATGATCAGCAGCAGCGTCGGGAAGACCGAGAACGCGAGCGCGTTCTCGGCGAAGAGCGCGGTGCCGATGATCAGCAGCGCGATCATGATGTTGAACGTCAGCAGGATGTCCAGCACCCAGGTGGGCACCGGCACGATGATCAGCAGCACCAGCAGCATCGAGGCCGCGGCGATCAGGATCGGGACGGCCCGCGATACGCGGCCGCTCACGCGATCGTCCGGCGCTTGAGCTTGAAGACGAAGGCGATCACCTGCGCGACCGCCGCGTACAGATTCGGCGGGATCGCCTGGTCGATCTCCACCGTATCGTAGAGCGTACGCGCGAGCGGAGGATTCTCCATGATCGGTACGCCGTGTTCGCGCGCCAGCTCGCGAATCCGTTTCGCCATCAGGTCGGCGCCCTTGGCGATGACGACCGGCGCGGCCATGCCGTCGTCGTCCCATTCCAGGGCGACCGCGAAGTGGGTCGGATTGGTCACGACCACGGTCGCGCGCGGGACGGCGGCCATCATGCGGCGGCGCGCGAACTCGCGCTGTTTGCGCTTGAAGGCGCCCTTGGCCTCGGGGTTGCCCTCGGCTTGGCGGTGCTCGTCGCGCACCTCTTGCTTGCTCATCTTCATGCTCTCCTCGGACTGCCAGCGTTCGTACGCGTAGTCCGCGAGGGCGATGACGAGCAGCAGGGTCCCGAACTTCCAGGCGATCTCGAAGACCAGCTCCGAGGTCATCGCGACCATGGTCGCGGGCGTCGTCTGCCCGACCTGGGCGAACAGGCCCAGGTGCGCGCCGATGGTCGTCCACAGGATGATGATGACGGCGCCGAGCTTGAGCAGCTGCTTGGCCAGATTGACGACCACTTGCTTGGAGAAGAGCCGTTGGAAGCCCGTCATCGGATTGATCTTGGAGAACTTCGGGGCGATCGCCTTAAGGGTGAACAGGAAGCCGAACTGGGCGAGGTTGGCCAGCAACGCGATCCCCATGGTACAGCCGAAGAGCACCACCAGGACCAGTCCGACCGTCAGGAACCCGCCGGCGAACAGGCTCCAGACGGAATGGATGGTCAGCGGCTCGAGGGCCGAGGCGTTCCCGAAGATGGTGCGCATCATGGCCGTCACCGACGCTAGGCCGGGGGCCAGGAAGCCGTGCAAGATGAAGACGGCCGCAAGGAAGATCGCCGACCCGGCAAGCTCGGGGCTCTTGGCGACCTGACCGCGCTTGCGGGCCTCTTCTTTGCGTTTGGGTGTGGCCTTCTCGGTCTGTTCCGGTTTAGCCATAGCTGGGACTCAAGCGCATCTTCTTCTTAGAGTACATCGGCCGCGGTGGGGCTTTTCCCCAGGCCGGGTACAGCCTTGGACGGCTATCCTATCCAGGGATGCCATGCCTGGCCTGCCAATACCCAGGCTGACCGAACACCGAAGGAGAGAATTTTGCAACGGACCCTGGGCTTTCTCGCGGGCGCCGCGCTCGTCGTCGTGGCTTTCACCGGCTGCGGCAAGGGCACGGTCATCGATGGGAATACCGTCGCACCGACGGCCACTCCCGTCGTGCCACACACCACGAGCGAGTATACGATCCCGACCGCGGGCAGCGGGCCCGCCGGCATCGCACGGGGCGCCGACGGCAACCTGTGGTTCGCGGAACTCTCCGGCAACAAGATCGGCCGCCTCGACACGACCGCGACGTTCAACGAGTTCCCGGTCCCGACGGCCAACTCCGGGCCCTTCGGCATCGTGGCCGGTCCCGACGGCAACCTCTGGTTCAGCGAATCGACCGGCAACAAGATCGCCAAGATCAATCTGAACGGATCGCTGATCGTCGAGTACCCGATCCCGACCGCCAACGCGCAACCCGCGTTCCTCGCGGTCGGTTCGGATGGCGCCCTCTGGTTCACCGAACGGACCGCCAACCAGATCGGACGCATCACGACCGCCGGCGCGATCACCGAGTTCCCGATCCCGACCGCCGCCTCGTTCCCCGTCGGGATCGCCGCCGGTCCGGACGGCGCCCTGTGGTTCACCGAACAGAACGCGTCGAAGATCGGACGCATCACGACCGCCGGCGCGATCACCGAATTCCCGACCACCACCGCGGCCGCGCAGCCGCAGGGCATCGTGGTCGGCGCCGACGGCGCGCTCTGGTTCGCCGAGCGGACCGCCAAGAAGCTCGGACGCATCTCGGCGACCGGCGTCGTGACCAACGAGTTCGCCCTGGGCAACGCCCAGAGCATCGCGAATCTCATCCTCGGCGCGGACAACAACTTCTACTTCACCGATCCCACCGGCAATGCGATCGGCCAGTTCCTCACGAGCACGTCGGCGACCACCACCTACCCCGTGCCGACGGCGAGCGCGAGCGTCTTCGCCCTGGCGATCGGACCCGACCTGCGCGTCTACTACACCGAGAACCTCGGCAACAAGCTCGGCCAGTTCCAGTACTTCTAGCCGCCACGCCGTTCGGGCGGATGATACCGAGGGCCGGTGCGTACGTAACGCACCGGCCCTTCTCACGCCTTGAGGCCCCGCATGATGGCGTCCATGTCGTGCGCGATCTGGGAGAACAGCCCCGGACCGACGGTCGCCAGCAGCGGCAGCGAGAACGCCAGCATCAGCATGCCGACGCTGATCTGCAGCGGCAGTCCGACCACGAACACGTTCATCTGCGGGGCGACCCGCGCCATGAACGCGAGCGCGACGTTGACCAGGAAGAGCGAGACCGCGGCCGGCGCGGCGATCTTGAAGACCAGCGTGAGCGCCGACGAGAAGAAGATCATCACGTTCCCCGCGACGCTCGGGTCGAGCGCGATGTACGGCAGCGTCACCAGGTGGAACGAACCCGCGATGCCCTGGAGCAGCAGCAGGTGCGAGTCGGTCACCAGGAAGAGCAGGGTCGCGAGCGTCAGCTCGAGTTCGCCGATGATGGTGATCTGCTGTTGCGTCTGCGGGCTGATCACGTTGGCGACCGCGAACCCGATCTGCAGGTCGATCATCTCCCCGGCGAATTGGATGCCGACGAAGACCAGCGAGGCGACGAATCCGACGATCAGGCCGAGGACGACCTGGCTGAGCACCGCCGCCGCCAGCGAGATCACGTCGTGCGACGGCGCCATCAACGGCACGGCGTGGAAGATCGCGAACGAGACCAGCAAGCCGAAGCCGACGCGCGCCAGCTGGGGGATCTGCGGAGCCGAGAAGATCGGGAAGGCGAAGAGCATCACGCTCACGCGCACCCAGACCAGCAGGAACGTCTCGACGTGGGCGGGCGTCAGGCCGAAGAGGTCGATCATCGGACGAAGCGCGCCCTAGCGCACGAGGGCCGGGAGACTGTTGAAGACCCTGGTGGTGAAATCGGTCAGCATCGCGAGCATGAACGGTCCGAAGAACAGGATGGCGGCGGCCGAGACCAGGATCTTCGGGATGAAGGTGAGCGTCGGCTCTTGGATCTGGGTGACCGCCTGGAAGATCGAGATCACCAGACCGACCACCATGCTCAGCAGCAGGACCGGCGCCGCGACCACCAGCGTCACGAAGATGGCGTCGCGCCCGAGACCGATGACGTCGCCGAAACTCATGTCGTGTGGAAGCTCTGGAAGAGCGCCGCGACGGTCAGGTTCCATCCGTCGACCAGCAAGAAGATCAGGATCTTGAACGGCAGCGAGATCAGCACCGGCGGGATCATCATCATGCCCATCGAGAGCAGGATCGACGCGACCACCATGTCGATGACGATGAACGGCACGTAGATGGCGAAGCCGATCTCGAAGGCCGTCTTCAGCTCGGAGAGCACGAAGGCCGGGATCAGGATATAGGTCGGCACGTCGTTCTGGGCGGCCGGACGCGGCTCTTTCGACATGGTGTAGAACAGCTGCAGATCCTTCTCCCGGGTCTGCCGGAACATGAACGCGCGCAGCGGCTTGGCCGCGCGGTCCAGCGCGACCGCCTGCGTGATCTGATGCTTCTCGTACGGCTGGAGGGCGTTCGTGTTGACGTCGCGGATGACCGGATTCATCACGAAGAACGTCAGCAGCAGCGCCAGGCCGACCAGCACTTGGTTGGGCGGCACTTGGGCGGTGCCGAGCGCGGTGCGTACGAACGAGAGCACCACGATGATGCGGGTGAACGAGGTCAGCAGCACCAGCAGCGTCGGCGCCAGCGACAGGACGGTGAGCAGCAGCAGGATCTGGAGCGCGCCGACGACGTCCTTCGGATTCTTCGCCCCGCCGACGCCGATGCTGACCGACGGGATCTGGACGGTCGGCGCGGTCGGCGCGACCGGCGCGGTCGCGGCCGCGGCGATCGCCGGCAGCAGCCACAGGAAGAACGCCGCCAATCCGAAGCCGACGAAGAACCACTTGTAGCGGCGCCACGTCCGTTCGAGCACCGTGCGTGCGACGGTCACGTCTTCTTTCCGCGCAGGCGGCCGAGCAATCCGCTCATCGAACGCAGTTGTTCGTCGTGCGCGCGGCGCTGCTCTGCAAGCCAGGCCTCGACCTCGTCGGCCGGCAGTTCGCCGAGCGGGCTCAGGCGGCCGGCGCCGCCGCCGACCAGCAGGTACGTGGACCCGGCCTTGACGACGTGGATGCTGGTGTTCTGCGAGACGATGACGGTGTCGACGACGCCGACCAGCCGCTTGTCGTTGACGGCCAGGAGCCGTCCGCGCGTCAGACCGCGCACGACCGCGTAGAGGCCGAAGAGCATCAAGCCGACGACGCCGAGCGCGAAGAGATACTGAGCCCAGAAGCCCGCTGACACGGCTTCGGCTATCCGACCGGCGGGTTCAGCTCGCTGATCTTGACCGCGTATTTGTCGTCGACCACGACGACCTCGCCGCGCGCGATCAAGATGTTGTTGACGAACAGGTCGATCGGCTCGGCGGCCGCCTTGTCCAGCTCGAACACGCTGCCGGCCTGGAGCGAGACGACTTCGCGCAGGGGCATGGCCGTCCGTCCGAGGACCGCGCTGATGAGCAACGGCACGTCGTGGACCAGGTCGAGGTTGGCCTGGCCCGGCTCGGCCGTCCGGACCGGGGTGGGCGCGAGCTGCGAGAACGCGACGTTCTGGGCGCTGGCCTTGGCCGGCTCCGGCTCGGGTCGCGGAGCCGGCTTGGGCGCGGGAGCCTCGGCCTTCGGCGCGGGTGCGTCCGCTTTCGGGGCGGCCGGAGCGGCGGACGGTTCCGCGGCCGAAAGGCCCAGCCGCGAGAGGGTGATGGCGGCGAAGTCGACCGAGAGGGTCGGGGTCAGGTCGGGTCCGACCTGGATGATGCCGTCGTAGGATTCGAACGGCGGCGGCGGGAGCGCGGTCGCGTCGGACTTGAGTTCGGCGACGATGCCGTCCGACGACGCGCCTACCTCGGTGGCCAGTCGCTCGCACATCGCGGCCGCGATCTGCGAGGCCGTCTCGGAGGCGATCGAGAGCTGCATGGCGCCCATCTCGGAGCCGTCGTCGGTGCCGCCGAGCATCAGGCCGACGATCTGCTGCATGTCGCGATTCGCGAAACGCACCACCACCTGGGCGGAAAGCGCGGGGATCTCGGCCAAGGCGACGAGTTCGCTGCCGTCGGTCCGGATCGACCCCTCGTGGTCGTTGCGCGTCGCCGCGGTCGCGGCGGCGGGCTGTTCGACCAGGCGGCCGAGCACCGTCGCGGCGGCGGCCAACATCGAATCGGCCAGGTCTTGCATATCGGGCATACTCGTATCCTACCTCAGTCGTCCTCGTTCCGGACGATCTTCGAGACCTGGACCGCGAGTTTGTCGCGATGCATGCCCGGATAGACGCGGAACTTCTCTTTGTCGTTGATCTTCGCCACCAGCGGCTCGCTGGTCGGCTTATCGAAGACCAGCACGTCGCCCGGCTTGAGGGCGACCAGGTCGCGCAGGGAGACGTGGGTCTTGCCGAGTTCGACCTGGAGGTCGACGCCGGCCCGCTCGACGTTGCGGGTGAGCTGGGCCAGGTCTTCTTCCGTCATGCCGCGTCCGGCCACGACCGTCGGCGACCATTGGAAGTCGGTCAGCTGCGAGCCGACCGACTGGAGCACCAGGTACGGCAGGCAGAAGTTCATCACGCCCGCCATGTCGCCGACCTTCAGCTCCATCGAGACGTACGCCACGATCTGGTCGAGCGGGATGATGCGCGGGATGAACTGCGGATTGGAGTCCAGCGCCTCGATCTTGAGCGAGAGCGTCAGCAGGTAGTTCCACGACTCGCGATACGAGTTGAGCATGCGCGCCATGAAGCGCTGCATCAGGGTGCGCTCGATGTCGGTCAGGTCGCGCAGCTTGTTCGGGAACCAGCCCGGACCGCCGAGCAGACGGTCGATGATCGAGAAGACCAGGTTCAGGTCGACCTGCACCACGCCGCTGCCCGGAAGCGGGTCCATCGAATAGATCGCCAGGATCGACGGGATGCCGATCGAGGCGATGAAGTCGCCGTACGAGATCTGCTCGATCGAGACGATCGAGGCCTCGACGCGCGTCCGCAGGTAGACCGAGAGCGAGTTGTTGAGCAGGCGGGTGAAGTTCTCGTGCAGCGTGCGCAGCGTCTGCAGCTGGTTGTTCGAGAACTTGTCCAGCCGCTTGTTGAAGCGGAAATCGAACGACTTGATGCGTTTGGCCTCGACCTCTTTGACCGGCGCCGCCGGCCCCGAGAGCGAGTTGATGAGGGCGTCGATCTCTTCTTGGGAGAGGCTTGACATGGGTCTCTTAGTTCCCTTTTTCGGCGGCCGAGATGCTGGCGTTGAGCAGCACGACGTCGACGCGCCGGTTCTGCTGACGCGAGTCGTCCGTCGCGTTCGTCGTCCGTGGGTGGAACTCTCCATAGCCTGCCGCCGATAGACGGGTCGGCGAGATCGCGTCGTGCTCGTGCAGGTAGCGCACGACGTTGACGGCGCGCGCCGTCGACAGCTCCCAGTTGGTCGGGAAGGCGGCCGTCGCGATCGGGACGTCGTCGGTGTTGCCTTCGACCCGGATCAGATTGTCGTTGCGGCGCAAGAAGGTGGCGATCTCGTCGAGGATGCGCATCGTCTGCGGGCGCAGCTCGGCGCTGCCGCTATCGTAGTACGATTTGTCCGAGAGCAGCGTGATCACCAGGCCGCGGCGGTCGAGGTGGACCTGCACCTGGTTCTGGAGGTGGTTGCGCGCGACGTACTGCTGCAGCTCCTTCTCGACCGCCGGGACGGTCGAACTCGAATCGAGCATGTTCTGGCCTTCGGTGCCGCCGCTGGGCGGCTGGTTCACCGACCAGGTGTTGTCGAAGCCGGCCGTCACCTGGCGCGCGAAGCGCTGGACCTTGGCCGCGCTGATGGTCGACATCGAGAACAGGATGATGAACAGCGCGAGCATGAGCGTGATCACGTCCGCATACGTCAACAGCCAGCGCATCATGCCGGCCGTCTCGACCTTCTGTTCGTCCTGGCGCCGCCGGAATCGCGACTCGGCCGCGCGCGCGGCCGTCTTGAGCTGCTGGGGCACCCGCTAGCGCCTCACGCCGACGATGCGGAAAGACCCGCTTCGGAGACCGCGCCGCCCTCGTCGACCGCGCTCTCGCGATCCTTCGGATCGAGGAACGCCAGCAGCTTCTCTTCGAGCAGGCGCGGATTGTCGCCGGCCTGGATCGCGAGGATGCCTTCGATCATGATCTCGCGCAGCAGCAGCAGCTGGCCGTAGCGTTCCTTGATCTTGGTCGCGATCGGGAGCCACAGCAGATTCGCGAACAGGATGCCGAAGAACGTGGCCACGAACGCCTGCGCGGTCGCGACGCCGATCGTCCCGGTGACGTTGCCGGTCGAGGCGCTCGCCAGACCCTTGAGCATGCCGATCAGCCCGAGCACGGTGCCGATGATGCCGAGCGTCGGCGAGTAGCCGCCCAGCGACGTGAAGACCGCCTCGGCTTTGTTGCCGCGTTCCTGGACGAAGCTGACCTCGGTCTCCAGCACCTTGCGGATGATCTCGGTATCGCGGCCGTCGATGACCAGCTGGATGCCCTTGCGCATGAAGTCGTCGTCGAGGGCGGCGGCCTCGTTCTCGAGGGCGAGCAGGCCTTCGCGGCGCGCCTTTTCGGCGAACGTCACCAGCGTCGCGATGACGTCGCGCTCGTGGAAATCGATCTCGACGAACGCCGTCTTGAAACCGCCGAAGAAGCCCTTGAAGAACGTGCGCGCGGGGAACGAGAGGAGCGTCGCACCGACGGTGCCGCCCAGGATCAGGACGAGCGCTTCCCAACGCCCGAAGATGACGTGGGGATCGGTGCCGCCGACCCAGCCGGCCAGCACGATCGCGCCGAAACCGAGGATCAAGCCGGCGATTGTGGCAAAGTCCAACGAACGCTACTCCGCTCTGTGGTGGAAAGGTGACCGGGTTCTTTACATTTTATCGGCCGGGTAGGCCGGAACCTGAGAGCGGCGGGCTCGCGGGGGCCTGCTTGGCCGCTAGCCCGGGCCGTAGATCTTCCGCTTGAACTCGACGATCTTGGCCTGGAGTTCTTCCATCGAGTCGCGGACGATCAGCTTGTTGCCCGAGGTCAGGGTGACGACCGTGTCCGGGGTCGCCTCGATCGACTCGATCAGGTCGCAATTGACCATCAGCGGCTGACCGTTAAGACGTATGAGGCTAATCATGGAGAGGTGGTTCGCGGCGGGAGGCTGGGGAGACTCCCGCCGCGAGTGACATCCGTGTCAAATCGAGCGCGCGGTCCAAAATAGTGTGTGCGGCGGGGGTGCTGGGGAGGACCCCCGCCGCCGTTGACATCCGTGTCAAATCGTCAGAGCGAGACTATCCTTAGTTCTCGCTAGCGCGCAGGTTGATCACGGTCTGCAGATTCTGGTCGGCAGTCGTGATCCCGCGGGTGTTGGCTTCGAAGGCGCGCTGGGCGACGATCAGCTTGGTGAACTGATCGGCCAGCGAGACGTTGGACTGCTCGAGGCTGCCGGAGACGATGCCGCCGAAGCGCCCGACGCCGCCGATGCCGATCTGCGCGAGGCCCGAGGCATTCGTCTCGGCGAACGCGTTGCCGCCCGAACGGCTGAGGCCGCCCTCGTTCTGGAACGTGGCCAGCGCGATCTGCGCGAGCGTCCGGACCTGACCGTTGGTGAAGGCGCCCTGGACGCTGCCGTCCTGGTTGATCGTGATGTTCGAGAGGGTTCCGGATGCGAAACCGTTCTGCGAGATCACGGTCGCGGTCGAATCGCCGGCCAGCGATGTGTTGTCGGCGAAGTCGATGCCGATCGGGCCGGTCGCCGGGGCGGCGCCGCCGGCGGTCGGCGAGGTCGCGAGGTTGCTCAGGCCGTTGCCCCACTGGGTGATGTTGAGCTGGTCGCCGGTCGCGATCGAGGCCGGATTTCCGGTCGCGTGCGTGTCGGTGGCCGCAGCCGGATTGGTGACGCCCGACGTGTTGATGTACTGGCCGGTCTTATCGAAGTAGGCGTAGCCGACCGTGTACGGAGCCGCCGAGGTCGCGGCCGCACCGGCCACCTGGGTGCCGTCGGCGAAGTACGCCTGCACCTTCCAACGGGTCGCCGGAGCGACCGGATTGCCGGACGCGTCGTTGACGGTCGCCGGCAGGCCGCTCGAGGCAGCCGTCGCGCCGGTCGCGTCGGGCGTGTAGACGAGCGTCATCGCGTGGGCGTTGCCGAGCGAATCGTAGATCGTCGTGGAGATCGTCTTGGCCGTGCCCGGGACGCCGGCGCCGCTGGCGACGAACTGCTGCTGCGCGGACCACTGCGACTGGTCGAGATTGCCGACCATCTGCATGTCGAACACCTTGTCGCCGGCGTTCGGGCCGACCTTGGCGCCGAAACCGGTGCCGGTCGCTTCGGACTGGATGCCGAGCGGGACCGTGATGTTGCCGAGCACGCCGTTCTGATTGACGACGCCCTGGGAGTTCGCGGTGTAGCCCTGGACCGCCATGCCCGACGCGGGATCGTAGAGCAGGCCGTTCGAGTTGAGCGAGAACGCGCCGTCGCGGGTGTAGACCGGCGCGGACGAACCGTCCACGTTGCGCATCACGAAGAACCCGTCGCCGTTGATGGCGAGATCCGTGTTGACCCCGGTCGTCTCGAGTCCGCCCTGGGCGAACTGCGTGTCGACGCTGTTGACCTTGACGCCCAGGCCGAGCTGCTGCGGGTTGACGCCGCCGCGGGTCGCGCTCGGGCCGGACGCGTAGCCCTGACTGGTGTAGAACATGTCCGCGAACGTCATGCGCTGGCCCTTGAAGCCGGTCGTCGCCGTATTCGCGATGTTGTTCGAGAGCATGTCGATCCAACTCTGATATGCGTTCAAGCCGGTGATCCCGGTGAACAATGAGTCGAAAGCCATTCCTTGTGACCTTTCAGTGGTTTCCGCGATGCGTCGTTCGATCGGCATCGCGGCCGGGGCCCCCGTTGGGTCCACCCCGGATCGGTGAAGTTGTTAGCCGATGACCGCGGCCGAATCGATGTTGGTGAAGACGTTCTCCTTCATCGAATCCTGGTCCACGGCGGTGATGACGGTGCGGTTGGTGATGCTGACCACCATCGCGACGTCGCGGAGCATGAACAGGCTCTGCTTGGCGCCCTTGGCGGCGGCCTTGTCGGCCATCGCGTTCATCCGCGTGACGTCGTCGCCCGAGAGCGTGATGTTGCGCGACTGCAAGCGCTGCAGGGCGTGGTTGCTGAACTTGAGCGGTTCCGCCGTCGTGGCGGACGCGCGCTCGAGCTGCGAGCGGAAGTCCTGCGACGAGGGCGGGATATCGACCGGCCGTCCTTGCGGTCGCGGAAGCGGTCCGGGGAGGATCCCCGGGGCGACCGGACCGAGGTTGATCTCTTTCGGGTCCACGATCTAGCTGCCGATCCCCACGATTTGCGTGGTCGCGAAGAGCAGGGGCTGACCGGCGTTGTCGACGAGCGGCTTCCCGTCCGCACCGGTCATGGTGAAGTACGGCTTGCCGTTCTGGACGTCGATCGAGGTCACTTTGCCGGTGAGCGTCGATCCGCTGTTGCCGTCGGTCGTGTTGACCGTGACGGCGCGGCCGACGAGCGCGGCGGATTGCATGACGCCGAAGTTGGATTGGAACGACGCGAACTGCGTCGAGAGCGTGGTCTGCGCCTGCAGCGCAGAGAACTGCGCGAGCTGGCTGACGGACTGCGTGTCGTCCATCGGCTTGGTCGGATCCTGGTTCTGCAGCTCGGTGGTGAGCAGCTTCAGGAAGGCGTCTGCGCCGAGCTGACTCTCGACCTGCGACGACGGTGACGTCGACGCTGGCTGCGTGGTCAACGCGGCGATGGTGTTCGACATGGTTCTCTCCTAGGCCAATCGGTCGAGCAGATCGAGCGAGCCGTTCGACGGAGTCGACGACGTGCTCGCGACGCTCGCGTCGGTCTCGTCCGCGCCGGCCGTCTCGTGGACGACGTAGCGACGGCCGAAGCCTCGAGCGTTGCTCTGCCCTTGTTGGAATCCGCGCGCGTCGCCGCCGGAGACGTCGACGGAGAAGCTCGCGAGCTTCATGCCGGCGTCCGCGAAGGATCGCGCGAGGTGGTGCTGGTTGGAGACCAGCGCGTCGCGCACGTCGCCGCTCTGGGCGACGACGCTGGCGCTGACGGACGATCCGTCGACGCGCAGGTCGAGCGTGACGCTTCCCAGATGCGCGGGCTGCAGGTGCAGCTGCATCTGGTGGACGCCGTCGCCGATCGTGGTGACCGAGATCCCCTTGACGATCTGCGAGAGTATCGCTTCGGGATCGACGGTGGTGTAGGGCGCCGGACCGGTCGGCGTCGCGTTCGCCGCATCGGCGATGCGCGCGTCGCCCGGCAGGGCGAAGGCCGCGAGGGTCGATCCGTCGGTCTGCTTGGTCGCGACGCCGGCCTTGGCCGAGTCGCGATCGAGGGGCGAACCGGACGCATCGCGCGATGCGGAGCCGCCGTTCTGGGCCGCCCGCTCGGCCGTCGCGATCAACCGCGCGAATGTCGCGGCGGTAGCGGCGGTCGGGGTGGCGGACCGGGTGCCGTTCGCGACCTCGGCGCGCGCCGTTCCGTCGATCGCGCGCGTCAAGATGCGCGAGAGCAGATCGGTCGAGCGGGCGGGAGATGCGGCGGCGGCCGGCGCGCTCGTAGGAGCGCCCGGTGCGGCGGAGCCGGGTTGGGAGGGTTGCGGCGCGGGGACGGATGCGGCAACGCCGGATCCCGACTGCAGCTGGGCTGCGGTCGCGTCCAGTATCGATTGCACGAGGGAACCGAGGTCGACCGGGGTCGTCGTCGGTGCGGTCTGCGCCTGGGCCGGGATGTCTTTCGCCGTTGCTGCGGCGTCCAAGAAGTTTCCCGCGATGTCGTTCTGCTGCCCTGCAGGTACCGTTTCCGTTCCCCTCGCTACGTCGTTCAGAACCGTCTGAAGTCGTCGTACGAGGGCCGCGACTTGTTCCGCGGCCGGCCGATCCGGTGGCGCGGTGCCCGGCGGTGCGAGCGCCGTGCGGAGTCTATCGGTCTGCGCGGGCGTGAGAT
>Ga0207667_10000524_pt1 | contig 50648 bp, 45 predicted proteins | sample KBSCornC52_FD_184301 | JGI IMG/M metagenome (GOLD analysis project Ga0207667, IMG submission 184301) | Corn rhizosphere microbial communities from Kellogg Biological Station, Michigan, USA - KBS Corn C5-2 (SPAdes) (version 2) | ecosystem: Host-associated > Plants > Roots > Rhizosphere > Soil ... | reverse complement strand
TGTGTCCGACCAAGGGGTGGGGGACCGGATACGACCGCCAGCGGGTTATCGCTTTCCTATAGAATCGCATTCTGTCACGAATCCGTCATACCCCATCTCTACCTATCAGGTATTGAGGTTGTATTTCGTACGACTCGGTATTGTTGGCGGGTGTGTTTTTGTAAGCTATTGATTTTTTAGCTAAAACCTACTTTTCGGAACCTCAATGTTCGGTCGTTTCATGCCCACTGAGGGCAAGTTCTTTGAAATCTTCAATGAGCACGCTAAGTGCATCGTGTCCGCCAGCGAAGAGCTCGAACGCTTGGTCGACAATCTCAGCGAAGCCGAGGTGCACAAGCAGCGCGTGCAGGCCAACGAAAAGGCGGCGGACAAGCTGACGCACGAAACGATGGAGCTGCTTCACAAGACATTCATCACGCCGCTCGATCGCGACGAAATTCACAAGCTGATCACGACGATGGACGACATCCTCGATCTGATGGAGGACGTCGCAACGGCTGTCTCGCTCTACGACGTGCAGGCCATGACGTCGGAGGCTAGCCAGCTCGCGCACATCTGCACGCAAACAGCTAAGCACGTCCAAAGCGCCGTCAACATGCTGTCGGACATGAGCCAGGCGCGCCTCATCCTCGCGGCGTGCGAGGAGATCGACCGCCTCGAGTCCGAAGCCGATCGCGTGCTGCGCGCCGCGATGTCGAAGCTGTTCCGCGAAGAGGACAACGTCAAGACGCTGATCAAGCTGAAGGCGGTCTACGAGTTGCTCGAATCGATCACCGACAAATGCGAGGACGTCGCGAACATCATCGAAGGCATCGTCCTGGAAAACGCGTAAAGCGGACGGACACAACCGATGCCAACGATCCAAATCGCCATTTGGACGCTCGTGACGCTGATCGCCGTCGCGCTCGTCTTCGACTTCATGAACGGTTTTCACGACGCCGCGAACTCTATCGCGACAGTCGTCTCGACTGGCGTGCTCAAGCCCCAGCAGGCCGTCGCATTCGCCGCCGCCTGCAACGTCATCGCTTATTTCATCTTTCACTTGAAAGTTGCATCGACGGTCGGCAAGGGGACGATCGATCCGCGGATCGTCGATCACTACGTTATCTTCGGCGCGCTGTTCGGCGCGATCGTTTGGAACATCCTGACCTGGCGCTTCGGCATTCCGTCGAGCTCCTCGCACGCGCTGATCGGCGGGCTCGTCGGCGCGGCGCTCGCTAAATCGGGATGGTGGGCGCTGAACATCGACGGCATTATGAAGACCGTCGCGTTCATTTTCATCTCCCCGTTGCTCGGTTTCGTGCTTGGCTCGTTCTTCATGACCGCCGTGTCGTGGATCTACTTTCGAACGCCGCCAAGTAAGGTCGACCGGCGCTTCCGGCGCCTGCAGCTCATCTCGGCCGGCCTTTACAGCCTCGGGCACGGCGGCAACGACGCGCAAAAAACCATCGGCATTATCTGGATGCTGCTGATCGCCACGGGTTTCGCTTCCGCCACGGCCAGCGCGCCGCCTGTCTGGGTCATCGGTGCTTGCTATATGTCGATGGGCCTCGGCACACTGTTCGGCGGATGGCGCATCGTGCGCACCATGGGGCAGAAGATCACGAAGCTCAAACCGGTCGGCGGTTTTTGCGCCGAAGCAGGCGGGGCGATCACGTTGTTTCTCGCCTCGTCCATGGGCGTGCCCGTCTCGACGACTCACACGATCACGGGCGCGATCGTCGGCGTCGGTGCGACGCAAAAGCTCTCGGCGGTGCGCTGGGGCGTGGCGGGCAATATCGTGTGGGCGTGGGTGTTGACGATTCCGGCCTCAGCTTTGCTCTCGGCTGCCGGCTGGTGGCTCGGCCATCGGTTTCTCTAAGCGCGAGGCGGCGGCACTCGGCGCCGCGGGTCGCGCCGAGCGCCGCCGCCGATTTTCCCTAGTGCTCCCGTTTTCTTCCAGGTCGACCGCTGCGCTTCATCCTTTGCTTGCGTCAGCGGTTCCCGCATCATTCCCCGCTATGGGCAAAGCGCGCGATGGGGTCGTCGGCGGTCGAGGTCGGCGCGTTTTGTCGACTACTCGACGGCAGCGACGATGCGCGCATGATTTGGACGCCTGATTCGGTCGGCCTGGGCTGAACGGACAGGGCGCCGGCCCGCTGAGCTTGCCGAGCCGCCTGCACGGCGGCGGGCGGAGGCGGTTCGAATGCATCGGCTGCCGCATCGATAGCGTCCTCGGCCGCACCACCGGCCGTTGCAGTGGAGGATGAACTGGAAACGGTAGCCGCAGCAGGGCCTGCGGGTGCTGCGGCAGCAGCAACCGGAGCAGGCGCCATCGCCGTTGTTCGCGCAGCCGGGGCTTCGGCCGGCGGCGGCAGCTCGCGCGGCGATGCCAGTTCAGTCGGTGCGTCGAACGGCGAATGCGGCGCGATCGGCGGCGCGACGCGCCGAATCCCGTCAAAACGTTTCGCCCAGTAGGGGTTGGTCAGATAGTCGAGTCGAACGGTGCCGCCCGTCGACGGCGCGTTCACGAAGCGCAGCTTGCCAACATAGATGCCCACGTGCGAGTGCGGCCTGCCGGTGGTGTTGAAGAAGATAAGATCGCCCGCTGCGATCTCGTCGGGCTCGATCGATTCGCCGCGGCGGCTGATGTCGGCGGTCGTTCGCGGCAGGTCGACATCGGCGGCGCGCGCGACGACATATCTCACGAGCCCGCTGCAATCGAACCCGCTGTCCGGCGTATTGCCGCCCCAGCGATACGGAATGCCGACGAGGCTCATCGCCTGGATCGAGATTTCTTCGCGACCGATGCTGTGATCGACGAATCGAGGCGAGCCGGGCGGCATGCTCCGCAGCGCATTCTCGCCATACGCCGATGTGCCGCTCGAGCGTACGGCCCTGGGCGGCGCGCTCGAGCACGCAGCCAACGACAGCAGGACGAGAGCGGCAACCCAGAATCTCAGCATGAATCAGAACCCGACGCGTCTAGCGCCCAGCATAGAAAGAGCCAACGGATGCCGGCGGCCGAAGTCATGAATCCGGGCGCCGTTGCGGCCGATAGTAGCCCTGCCGGCGGGCCTTCCGCAAGGATTCTTCATGAATTACTTGAAGTTGCGCGCGGAAACGTTGGGCCGCCTACACGCCCGTATTGCGCTGACGGCAAGGTGGCAGCGCATAGAAAAAACGCCGGCAAGCCGGGCGCTGAGGTATGAAACGTTGCTTTCGGCTCATGGCCCCCGGGACTGCGGCCTGCTGAGCCCGCCGAGCGTTCAGAGAATGTCGGACGCGTAATCGGCCAAGCGCGAACGCTCGCCGCGCGCGAGGGTGACATGTCCGCTGTGGGTCCATCCCTTGAAGCGGTCGACGACGTAGGTGAGCCCCGAACTGCCTTCGGTCAGATACGGCGTATCGATCTGCGCGATATTGCCGAGGCAGACGATTTTCGTCCCGGGGCCCGCGCGCGTCACGAGTGTCTTCATCTGCTTGGGCGTCAGGTTCTGCGCTTCGTCGATGATGAGGTACTTGTCGACGAAGGTACGCCCTCGCATGAAGTTCATGCTCTTGACCTTCAAGCGCGAGCGAATCAGTTCTTGCGTCGCCGCGCGCCCCCATTCGCCTGCACTGTCCTCGGTCCGTTGCAGCACTTCTAGGTTATCGTCGAACGCGCCCATCCACGGCTGCATTTTCTCTTCTTCGGTTCCGGGCAGAAAGCCGATATCCTCGCCGACAGGCACGGTCGCTCGCGTGACGATGATCTCGTTGTATCGCTTTTCGTCGAGCACTTGCGCAAGGCCGGCAGCCAGCGCGACGAGCGTCTTGCCCGTACCCGCCTGCCCCAGTAGCGTCACGAAATCGATGTCCGGGTTCATGAGCAGGTTCAGCGCGAAGTTCTGCTCGCGGTTGCGCGCCGTGATGCCCCAAACATTGTTTTTGTGATGGCTGTAGTCGCGCAGCGTCTGCAATACGGCCGTCTTGCCGTTCAGCTCGCGGACGATCGCCTGGAACGGCGGCTCGCCCGTTTGCGGTTCGAGGTAGACGAACTCGTTGACGAGCAGCGACGCACACGACGGGCCGGTCACGCGATAGTACGTCGTGCCTGTCTTGTTGTCCTGCCAGCTTTCCATGCCCTTGGCATGCTTCGTCCAAAAGTCCTGCGAGAGGGCCCGCACCCCGGAGAACAGCAGATCCTTGTCCTCGAGCACCTGGTCGTTGAAGTAATCTTCGGCCGGCAAGCCCAGCGCGTGCGCCTTGATTCGCATGTTGATGTCTTTCGACACCAGCACCACCTGGCGATCGTCGCGATCGCGCTGCAGTGCGCGTACCACGCCTAGAATCTGATTGTCGGCCTTGCCTTCGGGCAAGCCCTCGACGGGCTCAATGGCGGCTAGCTTCGTCTGGAAATACAGCCGTCCCAGCGCTTCGCGGCTGCCCAGGCGAGCGAGCGGCAGGCCTTCGGTGATCGCACCCGCATTGGCGACGAGCGAATCGAGCGTGCGGCTCACCTGACGCGCGTTGCGCGCGACCTCGGACATGCCTTTCTTATGGTTATCGAGTTCCTCGAGCGTCATCATCGGCAGATAGACGTCGTGTTCCTCGAACCGGAATAGGCAGGTCGGATCGTGCATGAGCACATTCGTGTCGAGCACGAAGAGCTTGAGCACCTCGTTGTCGGTCGCCGACGTTTTGCGGCTACGCGTCTGAGGCGATGGGCGTGCTGTGGGCGCTTCGCCCACAGGCGTAGCGGCGCCGCGCGTTTCTGCGCGCGCTTGCACAGGCGCAGGGGGCGTGACCGGTTGGAGCAGCGCGGCGGTTTGCTTCGGCTTACGGCTGCGTGCGCCGGAGGCTTGCTCGGCGGCAGCAGGCGAGGGCGACAGCGAACGCAAGGCCGCGCCCGTGTTGGCGGCGGGCGCCATCGGTGCGGCGACATGCGTGGCGCCGCTTACGGCGCCGTATTCGGCCGTTTCTGCTTGCTCCCCAATCGTCCCTTGTTTTTTGGCGCTTCGCGCCGGCCTGGCTTTGGCCTTGAATTCATCGGGCGGCAACAGACTGCCGAGTTTGCTGGGCGGGGTAGGCAAAGGCATGATTTCCCTCAAAGAATCGGGTCGCATCTCGTGCGCCGACGACATGCTGGGTCCCCCGGTCATGGGGCCAGCCTCGCAGCGGCGCGTTTCAGGTTTCGGGTTCGCCGGTTCGCCTAGATTTCGATCAGCTCCTTACCAAAAAAGCCGGCGACGCAGCGATATTCGGCCGCCGGAAAACAAAAAAGCCGCCGCTCCTGTTGCGATGGAGCAAGCGGCTCGATTGCGAGCGTCGCGCGGCGCCTGGCGGGTCGTGCGTCGATGAGGGCGACAACCCCGGCGCGGCAGCGTACAAGACGAAGTGAACGGGAACTCATTGCATCGCAATATAACGCGCGTCAAAGTGCTTGTACAGCCTCGAGCGTTTCGTCGACGTGGCCCGGTACTTTTATGCCACGCCATTCGCGCCGCAGCACGCCTTGCGCGTCGATGAGGAAAGTCGAGCGTTCGATGCCTCGCACTTCTTTCCCGTACATTTTTTTCATCTTGATGACACCGAACAACGTACACAGCGCTTCATCGCCGTCGGAGATCAAGGGGAACGGCAGTTCGAGCTTGGCCTTGAAATTCTCGTGCGAGCGCAGGCTGTCGCGCGAAACGCCGACGATCTCCGCGCCGGCCTTTTTGAATTTCGGGTAGAGATCGCGGAACTGCAGGCCTTCGGTCGTGCAGCCCGGCGTGTTGTCCTTGGGGTAAAAGTACAGCACCACCTTCTTGCCCCGAAGACCGGATAGCGTGATGTCTCCGCCCGTCGCAGGGGCGGAAAAATCGGGGACGGGTTGGTCGACTGCAATGGGCACGGGGTTCTCCTGTTCTTATCGCGCAAATATCTAGAGGGCTACACGCGGGCGGCACCGCCCCGCGAATGCCCGAATGCGGTGGGCGGCGATTAGTCCGGCTGGACGATCAATTCGCCTGCACGGCCGGGAATCGCACCCCAGGTGACAGGGTACGATGGCAGCAGGTCGCGGTCCAGCGCAGCATGGTAATCGCCCATCGTCGCGAAGGTGTGGCCTTGAGCTTGCCAGCCCGCCAGCAACTGCTCGAAGACGGGCGCGAGCTTCTGACCTTCAAGCTCGGCATGCAGGGTAAAGACCTGATCGTGCGGGCTGCGTTCCGTAGCAGCAAGCAGGCGCCGAGCGACGTTGCTTTCGTTGCAACCGTCCACGCCGAGGATTTCGTCGAGCGTCGGCAACGTCGTGGGCAACTGCACGTGCGCGAGTGTTTTACCGTTGACGACGGGCCGATACGGCGAGTGCCCGCGCCCATCGGAGGCATACGCCATGCCCCAAGCGTCGATCTGCTCGAAGGCGTGTTCGTTCATTTGCCAGCCGGCCGAGCCGTGCGTCGCGGGCGGCGAGCCGAAAATATCGACAAAGCGGGCGAAGCTCTTTTGCATTTCGCCGGCCGTCCAGTCGCGCCCACGCGAGCGCACGTTGTCCTGCCAGTAGACGTGATCCCACGTATGGATGCCGCATTCGTAGCCGGCTTCGTGGATCGCGCGCATTTCGGAGACGCCGCGCCGCCCGATGTCGGGCCCAGGCAGCAGTACCCCGTACATCAACTGTTTGACGCCGTAGTGCTCAACCACCGACGTGCGCGACACCTTCTTGAGAAACCCGGGCCGCAGTACGCGGCGCAGCGCCCAGCCCGTGTGATCCGGGCCGAGGCTGAACAGAAAAGTGGCGCGTGCCTTGAAGCGGTCGAGCATGCGTGCGAGATGGGGCACGCCTTCGCGCGTGCCGCGCAGGGTGTCGACGTCGATTTTTAGGACGATGCGGGGCAAAGAGAGGTCCTTGGAAGCGTTGCTGCGGCGTGTACCTGCAATAGCCGCGGTTACTGCTGCTCGACGAGCGCGCGGGCCTCGGCGACGTGGCCGCGGTACGCTTCGAAGATCTTGCGCAGCGCTTCGTCGAACGTTGCTTTCGGGGCCCAGCCGAGCTCGGCCATTGTGTTATCGATCTTCGGCACGCGGTTCTGGACGTCCTGATAGCCCTTGCCGTAGTACGCGCCCGACGAGGTTTCGACGAGCTGCACCGCCTTGGCGGAATCGGCGTATTCGGTGTACTCGGCGGCTAGCGCGAGCATCTTGTGCGCGAGCTCGCGCACCGAGAAGTTATTCTCGGGATTGCCGATGTTGTAGATCTTGCCCGACGCGATGCCGTCCTTGTTGTCGATGATCTTCATCAGCGCGCTGATGCCGTCGTCGATGTCGGTGAACGCGCGCTTTTGCGAGCCGCCATCGACGAGGCTGATGTTCTCGCCGCGCACGATATGGCCGAGGAACTGCGTGACCACGCGCGAGCTGCCTTCCTTCGGCGTATAGATCGAATCGAGCCCCGGCCCGATCCAGTTGAACGGACGGAACAGGGTGAAATCGAGGCCTTCTTGCATGCCGTAGCCCCAAATCACACGGTCCATCAACTGCTTCGAGCAAGCATAGATCCAACGCGGCTTGTTGATGGGGCCATACGTGAGTGCCGACTGCTCGGGATCGAATTGTTCATCGGCGCACATGCCGTAGACCTCGGAGGTCGACGGAAATACGAGGTGCTTGCCGTATTTGACCGCCGAACGCACGATCGGCAAATTCGCCTCGAAATCGAGTTCGAACACGCGCAGCGGCTGCTGTACGTACGTGGCCGGGGTGGCAATGGCGACGAGCGGCAGGATCACGTCGCACTTCTTCACGTGGTACTCGACCCATTCCTTGTTGATCGTGATGTCACCTTCGAAGAAGTGCATCCGTTCGTGCTCCGTCAGATCGCCGAGGCGGTCCGTCTGCATGTCCATGCCGAACACTTCCCAGTCGGTCGTCTCGAGGATGCGCTTGGACAAATGGTGGCCGATGAAGCCATTGACGCCGAGAATCAGGACTTTCTTAGTCTTAGCGGAACGTTCGGTTTTGGCGGGATTCATGAATGACGGGAACCGTGAGTGAGCTGGACGAACTGAGCCGGGGTGACGACGGTTTCTTGCCCGTCGCGCTGATGCCGCAGTTCGGAAATGACGATAGCGCGCGCATCGCCGCACACGCCGAAACACGCATTATCGCTTACGTGCAGACCTGGGGGCAAATCGGCCAGGCGGGCCTTGGCCACCGTATCGAGGCCGGCTAGGCGCGCACGGGCGACGACGAAACGCGCTCCGGCGACATCGGTGAATGCGCCCGGGTACGGGGGGGCGACCGCGCGCACGAGGTTGTAGACCTGTTGCGCCGGCTTCGACCAATCGATGCGGCCGTCTTCGGGCTTGCGTCCGCCGAAGTAGCTGCCGCGGGCCAGGTCGTTCGGCAGATGCGGTGCTTCTCCCGCAAGCAGGGCCGGCAGTACGCGCCATAGCGTTTGTTCGGCCGCGACCGCCACTTTGTCGAAGACTTCCTGCGCTGTGTCGTCGGGCAGGATGGGGACACTCGTCTGCCCGACGATCGCGCCGGCGTCCGGCTTGGCCGCCATCTCGTGCAGCGTTGCGCCTGTCTCGGTTTCGCCGTTCAGCACCGCCCAGTTGGTCGGCACCCGGCCGCGGTACTTCGGCAGCAGCGAGCCGTGCATGTTGTAGGCGCCACGCGGTGCAAGCGCGAGCAGATCGGCCGGCAGCATATGGCGGTAGTAGAACGAGAAAATGAAGTCCGGCCGCGCGCGCGCGACGGCGGCGCGCAGGTCGGCGCTTGCGGCATCCGTGGGCGCGATGGTCTCGATACCGTGCTCGGCTGCGACTTGGGCGACGCTGCCGAACCAAATCCGCTCGGCCGGGTTGTCCTCGTGCGTGACGACGAGCACGACGTCGACGCCGCGCGCGAGCAGCACCCGCAGGCAGCGTACGCCCACGTTGTGATAGGCGAAAACGACGGCGCGCGGCTTCATCGATCGCGCTCCCCGGTGTGCGCGTGGTGCGCCGTTTCCGTTTCTACGCCGCCGGCAGTGGCCGGCGCCGGGACGGGCGGCACATCGTCGGGGCGGCCCGAGAGCACCGTTTGAACGAGGTAGCGAGGCCGCGCACGCACTTGTTGATAGATGCGGCCGATGTACTCGCCGAGCAGCCCGAGCGCAAAGATGATGACACCGAGCATGAAGAAGGTGATTGCAAACAACGTAAACACACCCTGAACCTCCGCCCCGATGACGAAGCGTCGAACCACGAGCAGCAGGAATAAGCCGGCCGAGCCCATCGACAAGATCACTCCGATGAACGACAACCATTGCAGCGGCACGACCGAAAAACCCGTCACGAGATCGAAGTTCAAGCGGATCAGGCTATACAACGAGTACTTCGATTCGCCGGCGAATCGCTCTTCGTGCGCGACTTCGACCTCGATCGGCCTTTGCGCGAACGTATAGGCGAGGGCGGGGATGAACGTGTTCACCTCGCCGCAGCGGTTGATCGTTTCAATGATTTGGCGGCTGTACGCACGCAGCATGCAACCTTGGTCCGTCATCTTGATGTGCGTGATGCGCTCGCGCAGGCGGTTCATCACGCGCGAGGCTTTGCGGCGCCAGAGCGTATCTTGGCGCTGCATGCGGATCGAGCCGACGTAATCGTAGCCTTCGCGCATTTTGCCCACCAGCTTGCCGATCTCCTCCGGCGGGTTCTGCAAGTCGGCATCGAGTGTGATCACGATGTCGCCGCGCGACTCTTCGAAGCCGGCGAGGATCGCCATATGCTGCCCGTAGTTGCCGTTGAGCAGCACGACACGCGTCGTGTCGGGCCGCGCGCGAAATTGCTCGGCGAGAATCGCGGCCGATCGGTCGCGGCTGCCGTCGTTGATGAAGATGATCTCGTAGGCCGTCCCGAGGGCGTCGAGCGCCGGATAGAGGCGCGCAAACAAGGCCTGCAGCCCGGCCTCTTCGTTGTAGACGGGGATGATGACCGAGACTTCCGGCTGCTTCGCGCGGTGTTCTGTATAACTCATGTCCGCTTATTTCCCAAAGTGTTCGCAGATCTCGTTGACGGCGCCGCACACGCGCGCCACGTCACGCTCCGTCATGAGCGTGAACATCGGCAGCGTGACCGTCGTCGCGCCGAAGCGCTCGGCATGCGGAAACATGCCGGGCGCGAAGCCGCGCGCGCGGTACAGCGTGAACAGATGAATCGCCGGGTAATGGACGCCCGAGCCGATGTGGTAGTCCTCATGCAGCTTCTGCATGAACGTCGCGCGGTCGATCGTGAGGCGTTCGACCGGCAGCGTGATCTGGAACATATGCCAATTGCCGTTTTCGAAGTCGGCCAACGGCAAGCCTATCCCCAGCCGTGTCGCCGCGCCGCCTTCGAACCCCGCGAAGTAGGTACGCGCGAGCTTTCTGCGTTGGGCCGTGAACCGTTCGATCTGCGCGAGCTGGCCGAGACCGACGCGCGCCGCCACGTCCGTCAGATTGTACTTGCCGCCGAGCACGTCGCAGTCCATGCCGTCGTAGCCCTTGCGCGTGACGCCTTGCAGCCTGTATTTGCGCGCAAGCTCGGCCTCGTCTTCGTCGTTGAGCACGAGCGCCCCGCCTTCGATCGACGTGAGATTCTTGTTCGCATGGAAGCTGAACGAGACGATGTCGCCGAGTTTGCCGATGCGCTCGCCGCGCCACGTCGCGCCGAACGCCTGCGCCGCATCTTCGATCACGCGCAGCTTGAACGCGCGGGCAATCTCGTAGAGACGGTCCATGTCGACGGGCAGCCCGCCCAGAAAGACGGGGATGATCGCCTTCGTGCGCGGGGTAATCGCCTGCTCGAGCAGGCCTAGATCGAGATTGCGCGTGATCGGGTCGATGTCGACGAAAACGGGTGTCGCCCCCACTTCGAGAATGACGTTGGCTGTCGAGACCCACGACGCGGGCGTGGTGATCACTTCGTCGCCCGGGCCCACGCCGGCGATGCGCAGCCCGATCTCGAGCGTGGCCGTCCCGGAGTTGAACGTGCGCACGGGGCGGCCGCCGCAATAGGCCGACAGTTGCTGCTCGAACGCCTGGTTTTGCGGGCCCGTCGTGATCCAGCCCGAGCGCAGTACGTCGGCTACGCCTGCAATCGTCTCCTCGTCGATCTCGGGGCGCACGAACGGCAGGAAAGGGGCAGAATTTTGAGTCATGGGCATCGCTCGAGTACGAGAGTGTTCAATGTGTTGAGTTTGCGGCGTCACCCGGGGTGCCGCCTTACTTTATTCGTTGATATGCGCGACGCAAGCGCTTTGCTTCGGTTTTGCCCGCCGCTCAACTGCGTGCAAGCACCAGCACGCCGAGCAGGATGATCGCCATGCCGATAAGCCGCTGTAGATTGAGCACCTCGCCGAACAGGTACCAGGCCGCGACGGCATTGACCACGTAGCCGAGCGAAAGCATCGGATAGGCGATCGATACGTCGACGCGCGAGAGACCGACGATCCAGACGACGAGGCTGACGACATAGCAGGCGAGCCCGCCGATGATCGGCCATTGCAAGGCGAGCTTAAGCCCGACCGGCAGAATGTTCGCACGGGTGAATTCGAAGTGTCCAACGGCATTCACGCCGGCCTTGAGCAGTAACTGTGCGCACGCGTTGAGCGCGACGCCCAACAGGATGCAAAAAAGAGAGATCGGGTTCATCGAATAAGGAAGGGGTAGGCCTGGCTGAGGCGAAGCGGCGGCGTTCATGGCTTTTCGACGACGACGCGCCGGGCGTCGCGCGCAATGACACGCATCGGTACATGCTGGGCGGCGAGCGAAGCATAGCGGTCCGGCGGCATCACGGCCAGCGCGTGGGCATCGGCGTTCCAGCGCGCGATCCATTGCGCGACGGTCGGCACCCACTTGGACGGCTCTTGCGTCACGCCGAAACGCAGCTCGTCGGGGCTCTCCACCATGATCGTCGTGTGGCCCACGTAGAACGGCAGGGTATGGTCGAGCACGCCCACCGCATAGAACGGCGTATCGGCCGGCAGTCGGGCCAACTCGGCTTTCACGGCCGGCGCAAGCAGCGCCCCCGAGCTTTGCCGCCCGAACACTTCGTGTCCGGTCCCCGCGATCGTGCAGAGCATGAGCCAAGCCGCGCCGAAGACGATGGCCGAGGGCAGCACCCCACGCCCGGCGCGCCGCAGCACGACAAGGGCGGCGAGCGTCAGTACGAGGGCGACGCCGATCGCCGCAAACACCCAAACACGAAATTCGCGATAGAGCGCGTTGGGCGTGCGCGCGTCGCCGAAGCGAGCGATGAAGACGGCGCCGATGGCCGCAACCACGAGAAACGCTGCATAGCCGATCAGATGCCGGCGCCAAGCGGCGCGAGAGACGCGCGGCAGATACGCCCCGATCACGAGCGCGAGCGCCGGGGTAACCGGCAGCACGTACGAGACGAGCTTGGAATGCGACGCGCTGAAGAACAGGAAAATGAAAGCTGACCAAACGAGAAGCAGCTTGCCGGGCGCGAAGCCGTTCAGCTGCCGCGGCTGCGCTAGCGCGTGCCGCACGCTTTGCCAGGCGAGCGACAGCCAGGGCAGCAGGCCCGCGAGCAAGACCCAGACGAAGTAATAGACGGGTCCCGGCCGGTTTTGCTCGGGCGTCAGGTATCGATCGAACTGCTGAACGATGAAAAAGAAGTTGAAAAATTCTGGGTTGCGCGCTTGCACGAGCACGAACCACGGCGTGGCGATCGCGAAGAAAACGACAAGCCCGCTGGGAAGGTAAAGCCGCTTCCACAGGGCCCAGTCACGCTCGATCAGCGTATAGAGAACGAGTACCGCGCCCGGCAGCAGCACTCCGATGAGGCCCTTGGACAGGACGGCGAGCGCCATCGAGGCCCAGCTCAGCCACATCCAGCGCCGCGCCTCGCGCGGGGCGATGCCGACCCGCTGCGCGAGCAACATCGCGCACAGCGTGAGCTCCATCCAGAACGAGAGCCCCATGTCGAGCGTGTTGAAGTGGCCCATCAACTGCCAATACGGCGCGCTCGCAAGGACCAGCGCCGCAGCGAAGCCCGCGGCGGGATTAAAGAGGCGAGCCCCCGTATAGCCGGCTGCGATCACGCCCGCAAAGCCCGCAACGGCGGTGTAAAGACGCGCCTGCCACGCGCCGATGCCGAACCAGGCGAAGGTCAGCGCGTTCATCCAGGTTTGCAGCGGCGGCTTCTCGAAGTACTTATAGCCGTTGTAGCGGGGTGTGATCCAGTCGCCCGTGACGAACATCTCGCGCGCCATCTCGGCATAGCGGCCCTCGTCGCTCGGGACGAGGTGCCGCCATCCCAGCGGAGCGAACCAGACGAGCGCGAGCGCCGCGACGAGCAGCATGATCGCGATGCGGCCGAGCGGCCAGTGCGTTGCGGCAGCCGCCGGCGCCGCGGGGCGGTCGGGTTGAACGGCGCCGTGGGCGCGGGAATAGCGGGGAAGCGGCATGAAATGGTGGTGGGTGAATGTCTATCGATATCGGTCGAACGCGACGGGCGCACCGGCGCGAACTCCATCGCGCGCGGCGGGCGCCGTGCGGCGACTTCGCGCGAGACCGAGGAAACCGACGCAACGGGCGAGCGGCCGGGCGCTCATTGCTCGATGAGCAGCGCCGCGGCTACGCGCCGGCCTTCGGCCATGAGAATGTTGTACGTGCGGCAGGCGGCCATGAAGTCCATCGTTTCCACGCCGATGTACCGCTCGGCAAGCGATGCCGTGAGACGCGGATGCGGAAAGCGCAGCCGTGCGCCGCTGCCGAACACGACGACTTCGGGCGCTTGAACGAGCAGCAACTGGAAATGCTCGGGCGCGAGTGCGTCGAAAGACGACACCGGCCAATCCACGACCGGCGTGTCGGGCAGCAGCAAGATGCTGCTTTCATGACGTACGAGGTTGACGTCCACGTAATGGGCGCCGTAACCCGTGACGGTATTGAGCGCGCCGCTTGAATCCTGATGTAATTTCAAATCCGTTTCCGTAGTTCCGTGGGAGGCGGCAGGGCCGGCCACGACCGTATCGAGGCCGAAAGGCGCTTTCGCGGCAAATGGTGCATTGCGAAAGTCGGCCGAAATCCGCTAAATTATAGCTTTTTAGCCGCCCTGCGGCGCCCAGCATCGTGCTCGCGCGCATGCGAATCCACGAGTCGCCCCTTGCGCGCCACAAGCGCGCCTCCCCTCCGGGCGGGCAGCAGCGCGCGTTTCACTCGGCGAATCCGCCGCCGCCTGGGCGCAGCAATGCGTCCGCGTACGTCGATTGTCGTGCGCGTTCAGCGCACTCTGCCCTTCGCGCTTTCCCCAGGAACTGTGTCCGCCGTGAAACCGATTCTCAAATCGAACAAACTGCTCAACGTCTGCTATGACATCCGCGGGCCCGTGCTCGAGCACGCAAAGCGCCTGGAGGAAGACGGGCACCGCATCATCAAGCTCAATATCGGCAACTTGGCGCCGTTCGGGTTCGAGGCACCGGACGAAATCATCCACGACATGATCCGCAATTTGCCCGACTCATCGGGCTATTCGGATTCGAAAGGCGTGTTCGCCGCCCGCAAGGCGATCATGCACTACTCGCAGGAAAAAGGCGTGGCCGGTGTCGAGCTCGACGACATCTACATCGGCAACGGCGCCTCCGAGCTCATCGTTATGGCGATGCAGGCGTTGCTCAACGATGGCGACGAGGTTCTGCTGCCGGCGCCCGACTATCCGCTCTGGACGGCCGCGGTCAGCCTCTCGGGCGGCACGCCCGTGCATTATTTGTGCGACGAATCGAATAGCTGGATGCCCGATCTCGACGACCTCCGCGCTAAAATCACGCCGCGCACGCGTGCGCTCATCGTAATCAACCCGAACAACCCGACGGGGGCGCTGTATTCCGACGAGTTGTTGCTCGATCTGCTCGAGATCGCGCGCGAGCATGGGCTCGTCGTATTCGCCGACGAGGTGTACGACAAGATCGTCTACGACGGCAAAAAGCACACGTCGATCGCCGCGCTGTCGGAGGACGTGCTGACCGTGACGTTCAATAGCTTATCCAAGAGCTACCGCTCCTGCGGCTATCGCGCCGGCTGGATGTACGTCTCGGGCTTGACGGGCGAGAACCGGCGCCGCGGCAAGGACTACTTCGAGGGGCTCGGGATCCTCGCATCGATGCGGCTGTGTCCGAACGTGCCGGGGCAGTATGCCATCCAGACCGCATTGGGCGGCTATCAAAGCATCAACGATCTCATCGCGCCCGGCGGGCGCCTCTACAAGCAGCGGCAAATCGCGTACGACATGCTGAACGCCATTCCTGGCGTAAGCTGCGTCAAGCCCGAAGCGGCGCTCTATATGTTCCCGCGGCTCGATCCGAACCTGTACCCGATCGAGAACGATCAGCAGTTTATCCTCGACCTGCTCCTGGAAGAACGCGTGCTGATCGTGCAGGGCTCGGGTTTCAACTGGCCGCGCCCGGATCACTTCCGGGTCGTGTTTTTGCCCAACGTCGACGATTTGACCGATTCGATCAACCGCATCGGGCGCTTTCTCGAAGGTTATCGCAAACGCCACGGCACCTAAGCCGCGGCGCGGGTGCGCGGCCCAGGTGCCGCGCGTGGCCCGGCGTTTCCTTTTCAACGATTCATCTACTCACTAGAACACGCTGCATGGAACCGATCAAAGTTGGATTGTTGGGCTTCGGGACGGTCGGTGGCGGCACCTTCACGGTGCTGCGCCGCAACCAGGAAGAAATCAAACGCCGCGCGGGCCGTGGGATCGAGATTACGCGCATTGCCGTGCGCAATCCGGCCAAGGCGCTCGCGGCGCTGGGCGGTTGCGCGGATCAAGTACAAGTGGGCGACGACTTCGAATCCGTCGTTGACGATCCGGCCATCGGCATCGTCGCCGAAATGATCGGCGGCACGGGCATCGCACGCGAGCTCGTGCTGCGCGCCATCTCGCGCGGCAAACACGTCGTCACCGCGAACAAAGCGCTGCTCGCCGTGCATGGCACCGAGATCTTCGAAGCGGCGCGTGCCAAAGGCGTCATGGTGGCGTTCGAGGCAGCGGTAGCGGGCGGCATCCCGATCATCAAGGCGCTGCGCGAAGGGCTGACCGCCAATCGCATTCAGTCGATCTCGGGCATCATCAACGGCACGACGAACTACATCCTGTCGGAGATGCGCGAACGCGGCCTCGATTTCGCCACGGCGCTCGAAGCGGCGCAGGCGCTCGGCTATGCCGAAGCCGATCCGACCTTCGATGTCGAGGGCGTCGATGCCGCGCACAAGCTCACGATCATGAGCGCCATTGCATTCGGTATTCCGATGCAGTTCGATCGCGCGCATATCGAGGGCATCAGCAAGCTCGCCTCGATCGACATCAAATACGCCGAGGACTTCGGCTATCGCATCAAGCTGCTCGGCATTACGCGCCGCACCGAGCGCGGGATCGAGTTGCGCGTGCATCCGACGCTGATTTCGGCCAAGCGCCTGCTTGCTAACGTGGAGGGGGCGATGAACGCCGTCGAAGTGCACGGCGATGCGGTGGGGGCGACGCTGTACTACGGCAAGGGTGCCGGCGCCGAGCCGACGGCGTCGGCCGTCGTGGCCGATCTCGTCGACGTCACGCGTTTGGATACGGCCGATCCGGGCCATCGCGTGCCGCATCTCGCGTTCCAGCCGCAGAGCATGTCCGATACGCCGGTCTTGTCGATCGACGATGTGACGAGCGGCTATTATCTGCGCCTGCGCGTGGCCGACATCACGGGCGTGCTGGCCGATATCACGCGCATTTTGGCCGATGCCGGCATTTCGATCGATGCCTTGCTGCAAAAGGAATCGGAGCAGATTGCCGATAACGGCGAAACCGACGTCGTCATCATCACGCACGATACCCTCGAGAAGAACGTCAACGCGGCCATCGCGCGCATCGAAGCGCTTTCGACCGTCGTCTCGAAGGTCACGAAGCTGCGGATCGAAGCGCAAGCTTGAGCCAGTTACCGAAATCGAAGTCACAAAGCCGACCATGAACTACATCTCGACGCGCGGTGCCGGTATCGGCGAGCGCCATACGTTCTCCGACATCTTGCTCACCGGCCTTGCCAAGGACGGCGGCCTCTATCTGCCGGCCGAGTATCCTCGCGTGACGGCGGAAGAGCTCGCGCGCTGGCGCACGCTGTCATACGCCGATCTCGCCTTCCAGGTGCTGAGCAAATTCTGCGACGACATTGCTTCCGCCGATCTGCGCGCGCTTACGCAGCGCACCTATCGCGCCGATGTTTACGCCAATGTGCGCGCCGGCGAAGCCGCGAGCGAGATTACGCCGCTGACGCCGCTCGGTGTCGAGGGCGGCGCATCGCTCTCGCTGCTTGCACTGTCCAATGGGCCGACGCTTGCGTTCAAGGACATGGCGATGCAACTGCTCGGCAACTTGTTCGAGTACGCGCTCGCCAAGCACGGGCAGACCTTGAACATCCTCGGCGCGACGTCCGGCGATACGGGCAGCGCCGCGGAATACGCGATGCGCGGTAAAGCCGGCATTCGTGTTTTCATGCTGTCGCCGCACCGCAAGATGAGCGCGTTCCAAACGGCGCAGATGTACAGCCTGCAAGAGTCGAATATCTTCAACCTTGCGATCGAAGGCGTGTTCGACGATTGCCAAGACATCGTGAAGGCCGTCTCGAACGACCACGCGTTCAAAGCGCAGCATCGGATCGGCACGGTCAACTCCATCAACTGGGCCCGCGTAGTGGCTCAGGTGGTCTACTATTTCAAGGGCTACTTCGCGGCAACGCGTTCGAACGACGAGCAGGTTTCGTTCAGCGTGCCCTCGGGCAACTTCGGCAACGTCTGTGCCGGGCACATCGCCCGCATGATGGGGTTGCCGATCAAGAAGCTCGTCGTCGCGACGAACGAAAACGACGTGCTCGACGAGTTCTTCCGCACGGGTGCTTATCGCGTGCGCGGCGCGGCGCAGACTTACCATACGAGCAGCCCCAGCATGGACATTTCGAAGGCATCGAACTTCGAACGCTTCGTATTCGACCTGCTCGGCCGCGACCCGGCGCGCGTGCTGCAACTGTTCCGCGACGTCGAGGAAAAAGGCGGCTTCGATCTGGTTGCGAGCGGCGACTTCGCGCGCGTGCGCGAATTCGGCTTTGTGTCGGGCCGCAGCACGCACGAGGACCGGATCGAGACGATCCGCGACGTCCATGCGCGTTACGGCCAAGTCATCGATACGCACACGGCCGACGGGCTGAAGGTCGCACGCGAGCACCTGGAAGCGGGCGTGCCGATGGTCGTGCTCGAAACGGCGCAGCCGATCAAGTTCGGCGAATCCATTCGTGAAGCGCTCGGGCATGACCCGCAGCGGCCGGCTGCGTTTGCCGGCCTCGAAGCGCTGCCGCAACGCTTTGAAGTCCTCGCCGCCGATGCGGCGCTCGTCAAGGCATTCATTGCCCAGCACACGGGCGATTGATCTGACCGGAACGTTTGCCGATGTCCACGCCAACCCATCGCGCTCCCCGCGCACCGCTCTTGTCCACGGCCGAGGCGCTGCGCGCGCTGCTGGCCGCTGCCGACCCGATCGCCGAGACCGAGTCCATTGCGACACTCGACGCGCTTGGGCGAGTGTTGGCCGTCGACGTCGTCTCCGAACTGGATGTACCGCCGGTGGCGACGAGTGCGATGGACGGCTATGCAGTCTGCGTGGCCGATCTGACGGGCGACGAGCGGCGCTTGTCCGTCTCGCAGCGGATCGCTGCCGGACAATCGCCGCAGCCGCTGGCCCCCGGCACGGCGGCGCGCATCTTTACGGGTGCGCCGGTGCCGCCGGGCGCTGATGCCGTCGTCATGCAGGAGCAGGCGCAAGCGCAGGGCGATACGGTCTCGATCCTGCACACGCCCAAAGCCGGCGAATGGATCACGGCGCAGGGTGCCGACATCCGCCGCGGCGCCGTCATCCTGCCGGCCGGCACCCGGCTCTCGCCGCAGGCGCTGGGGCTAGCCGCATCGGTGGGCTGCGCTCGGCTCGAGGTGACGCGCCGTTTGAAAGTGGCGGTGTTTTTCACGGGCGACGAGCTGACGATGCCGGGCGAGCCGCTCGCGCCGGGCCGGATCTACAACTCGAATCGCTTTACACTGCGCGGCCTGCTGACGCGCCTGAACTGCGAGGTGACCGATCTCGGCATCGTGCCCGACCGCCTGGATGCGACGCGTGACGCACTGGCTGGGGCCGCACGCGGCCATGACCTGATCTTGACCTCGGGTGGGGTGTCCGTCGGCGAGGAGGATCACGTGAAGCCGGCCGTCGAATCGCTTGGCCGGCTTGCGCTGTGGCAAATTGCGCTGAAGCCGGGTAAGCCGTTGGCATTCGGCGCGGTGCGCAAGGGCGCGCCCGGCGAGGCAGAGTGCGAGGCCCCCTTCATCGGGCTGCCCGGCAACCCCGTATCGAGCTTCGTCACGTTTTTGCTTTTCGTTCGGCCGTTCCTGCTGCGCTTGTCCGGCGTAAGCGACGTTGCGCCGAAGGCCGTCTCGCTGCGGGCGGACTTCACGCAAGCGAAGGCCGATCGCCGTAACGAGTTCCTCCGCGCGCGCATCAATGCGGCCGGAGGGCTCGATCTGTTCCCGAACCAGAGTTCCGCTGTGCTGACCTCGACGGTCTGGGGCGACGGCCTGATCGACAATCCGCCGAATCATGCAATCAGTGCGGGCGAGACGGTGCGTTTTCTTCCCTTTTCCGAATTGCTCGGCTGACGGCCGAGCCGATGAGCCGGCGTTTGAGGCGGCATTCGACATGAAAATCGAACTGAGATACTTTGCAAGCGTGCGCGAGGCGCTGGGCGTCGCGCAGGAAGCGGTGGAGGTGCCGGAGGGCATCGCGACCGTTGGCGACGTGCGAGCCTGGCTGCGCGCGCGCGGTGGTGCATGGGCGGAGACCCTCGCCGATGGCCGGGCACTGCGCATGGCCTGTAATCACACCATGACGGACGCCGCAACGCGCCTGAGCGACGGCTGCGAGGTCGCGTTTTTCCCGCCTGTCACGGGCGGCTGAACGCACGCACAGCATGCCGCGCCCGCTTGCGGCGGCTAGTACCCATCGGAGCGACCATGACCGTCCGCGTTCAAACAGCAGACTTCGATTTATCGACTGAAATCGCCGCGCTGCGTGGCGAAAATCCGGAGATCGGCGCCGTCGTCGCATTTGTCGGAACGGTGCGCGACCTGAACGACGGCGAAGCGGTCGCGGCGATGGAGCTAGAGCACTACCCGGGCATGACGGAAAAAGCGCTGGAAGCGATCGTCGAGGAAGCCAAGCGGCGCTGGCCGGGCTCGCAGGTGCTGATCGTACACCGCATCGGCAAGCTCTATCCGCGCGATCAGATCGTATTGGCCGCGGCCACGTCCGCCCATCGGCACGATGCGTTCGACGCCTGCTCGTTCGTTATGGATTACTTGAAGACGCAAGCCCCGTTTTGGAAGAAAGAGACAACGCCGAGCGGAGCGCGGTGGGTCGACGCGCGCGTATCGGACGATGCGGCGCTCGCGCGCTGGGGCGTGCCCGCGGCAAACGTGGCGCCCACCGACGAATGAGCACCGAGGGAGCGGGGCGTTGAAGCAACGGTGAAGATACGATGAAGAAACGGCTAGCCGGTTCAGTCGTCGCCGCCCGGTTCCGGGTCTCGCGTCGAGCGGCCGATGATCTTGGCTGGGAACGGTTCGCCTCGGCGATCGGCGTGCGTGTCTAGCGGCGCTTCAGGCGGATGGCGTTTTGGCGCGACGCGCTCGAGCAAGGCCCGCTGCTCGGGCGGGATCGTATAGTCCCATCCGAATCGGCTCAGTTGCAGGCTTTGCGCAATGCGTAGCGCCGGCTCGATGAAACGCACCGCGGCCGCCGGTTCATAGCGCTCGCAGGCCGTATCGAGAAACAAATGCAGCCAGCGGCTGAAATGGCGAGGCTCCACACCTTCGAGCGGCTGATGCGCCTGTTGGACATTGCCGCGGTAGCGCTTGTCGCCCAGCACCAGGCTGCCCCAGAACGTGCACATCTTGGGCAAATGCGTGTCCCATCGGCCCGCGAGCACCGCGTCGAACACGGGGCCGAGCAGCGGATCGGCGCGAACCCGATCGTAGAACGCATAGACGAGCTCGCGGATGTTCGCTTCCGTCGGTTCGGGATAGCGCACAGGGGGTATCCCGGCGTCCGTATTCATAAAGGTAGACATCGAAATGCGTTCGCACACTAGGTTTGGGGCTGGATCGGTCGCAAACCGCGCGCAAAGCCAAGCAAAATTATCGGAAGACGTTTATCGCACAGCAGTCAGCATACCTGCGTGCCTAATGCATGTTATGGTCAAGCCGCCGTCTATACAACCCTTTGCTTGGTGCGGTCTTGCGGAAGGACAGGATCTGTCCGGCGCATGCGTACCGAGCCCGAATCGAGTTGTTGCCCGCCGATGAGACTCACCGACTACACCGATTACGCCCTGCGCGTGCTGCTGTTCCTGGCTGTGCGCGAAGAGGGGCTGACGACGATTCAAGAGATTTCCGACGCATATGGCGTATCGAAGAACCATCTGATGAAGGTTGTCCAGCGGCTCGGCGAGCTTGGCTGGATCGATACGATTCGAGGCCGGCACGGCGGGCTGCGGCTCAACGCACGCTCGCTCGGCTTGACGATCGGCGAGGTCGTGCGCGGCACGGAAGGCGATTTCGCGATCGTCGGCTGCTTTCCGCGCGACGGGGCCGAGCCACGCAGCTGCGTCATCGAGCCGCAGTGTCGTCTGAAGCACGTGTTCGAGGCCGCCCGCGGCGCGTTCCTTGCGGAACTCGACAAGTACACGCTGCGCGATCTATCGACCCCAGCGGCGCCGCTGGCCGAGCTCCTTGGACTATCCTCCGCCTCCGTCCCGGCAAAGTTCAGGGCCGTAGTGCCGATTACGGCGGCGTAAGCCGGCATTGTTAGCGCACGGGGCCCGCGCCGCCGGGGCCGGCGGCCCCGCCGCGGCGTTTCCCGCGCGGCTGCCGCAAAAAACTGCTTGAAACGCGCCGGGAGAGCCTCATTTTGGGGATAGTTAAAAGTTGGAGGTCTCTTGATGAGAATCGACAAGCTCACCACCAAATTTCAGGAAGCGCTCGCCGATGCGCAGAGTCTCGCCGTCGGCCGGGGCCAGCAGTACATCGAGCCTGTTCATGTGCTGGCGGCGCTCGTCGCGCAGCAGGACGGCTCCGCACGGTCGCTGCTTTCGCGTGCCGGCGTGCATGTGCAAGCGCTGCAAACGGCGTTGGACGATGCTATCGCCCGCTTGCCGCAAGTGCAGGGCACCGATGGCAATGTGCAGATCAGCCGCGAGCTCAACGGGTTGCTGAATCAAGCCGACAAAGAAGCGCAGCAACTGAACGACACCTATATCGCGAGCGAGATGTTCCTGCTCGCGGTCGCCGACGACAAAGGCGAGGCGGGGCGGGTCGCACGCCAATACGGCCTCACGCGCAAATCGTTGGAGGCTGCGATCGCGGCCGTGCGCGGCGGCGCGCAAGTGCATAGCGCCGACGCCGAAAGCCAGCGCGAGGCCTTGAAAAAGTACACGATTGACCTGACCGAGCGTGCCCGTGCCGGCAAGCTCGACCCTGTCATCGGCCGCGATGACGAGATTCGCCGCTCGATCCAAATCCTGCAGCGCCGCACCAAGAACAATCCGGTTCTGATCGGCGAGCCGGGCGTCGGCAAGACGGCGATCGTCGAAGGGCTGGCTCAGCGCATCGTCAACGGCGAGGTTCCCGAATCGCTCAAGAGCAAGCGCGTCCTGTCGCTCGACATGGCGGGCTTGCTTGCCGGCGCGAAATACCGCGGCGAATTCGAGGAGCGGCTCAAAGCGGTGCTGCACGACATTGCTCGCGACGAGGGCCAGACGATCGTTTTCATCGACGAACTGCATACGATGGTCGGCGCAGGCAAGGCCGAGGGTGCGATAGATGCCGGCAATATGCTCAAGCCTGCGCTCGCACGCGGCGAGCTGCACTGCATCGGCGCAACGACGCTCGACGAATACCGCAAATACATCGAAAAGGATGCGGCGCTCGAGCGGCGTTTTCAAAAGGTGCTCGTCGATGAACCGTCGGTGGAAGCGACGATCGCAATTCTGCGCGGGCTGCAGGAAAAATACGAACTGCACCACGGCGTCGAGATCACCGACCCGGCGATCGTCGCCGCGGCCGAGCTGTCGCATCGCTACATCACGGATCGCTTCCTGCCCGACAAGGCAATCGATCTGATCGACGAAGCCGCCTCCAAGATCAAGATGGAAATCGATTCGAAGCCTGAGGAAATGGATCGGCTCGATCGCCGTTTGATCCAATTGAAGATCGAGCGCGAAGCGGTGAAAAAAGAGAAGGACGAAGCGTCGCAGAAGCGGTTGCAGCTGATCGAAGAGGAAATCGAGCGCCTGGGCCGCGAGTACTCCGATCTCGAAGAAATCTGGACGGCCGAGAAAGCGGCAGTGCAAGGCAGCGCGCAATTGAAGGAAGAGATCGAGAAGACGCGCGCCGAAATCGTGCGGCTGCAGCGCGAGGGCAGGCTCGAGAAAGTGGCCGAGCTCCAATACGGCAAGCTCCCGGAACTCGAGGCACGCTTGAAGCAAGTCACGCAGGCCGAAGCCAAGGAGCAGCACAATCCGACGCGCCCGCGCCTGCTGCGCACGCAAGTGGGCGCGGAGGAAATCGCGGAAGTCGTCTCGCGCGCGACGGGGATTCCCGTGTCGCGGATGATGCAAGGCGAGCGCGAGAAGCTGCTGCAGATCGAGGATAAGCTGCACGAGCGCGTGGTGGGACAGGACGAAGCGATCAGTGCCGTGGCCGATGCAATTCGCCGCTCGCGTGCGGGTCTGGCCGATCCGAATCGTCCGTATGGCTCGTTTCTCTTTCTCGGCCCGACGGGGGTGGGCAAGACCGAGCTTTGCAAGGCGCTGGCTTCGTTCTTGTTCGATTCAGAAGATCACCTGATTCGCATCGACATGAGCGAATTCATGGAAAAGCACAGCGTCGCGCGGCTGATCGGCGCGCCGCCCGGCTACATCGGCTACGAGGAAGGCGGATACCTGACCGAAGCGGTACGCCGCAAGCCGTACAGCGTGATCCTGCTCGACGAAGTGGAGAAGGCGCACCCGGATGTTTTCAATGTGCTGCTGCAGGTGCTGGACGATGGCCGCATGACCGACGGCCAAGGCCGCACGGTCGACTTCAAGAACACGGTCATCGTGATGACCTCGAACCTGGGTTCGCAAATGATCCAGGCGATGTCGGGCGAGTCGCACAGTGCGGTCCGCGACGCGGTATGGACAGAGGTGAAACAGCATTTCCGTCCCGAGTTCTTGAACCGGATCGACGAAGTCGTCGTGTTCCATTCGCTCGATCGCCGCAATATCGAATCGATCGCGAAGATCCAGCTGCAACGTTTGCATGAGCGGCTCGAGAGACTGGAAATGCAATTGATCGTCTCCGACGGTGCGCTCGAACAGATCGCGAAGGTCGGCTACGATCCACTGTTCGGCGCACGGCCGCTCAAGCGAGCGATCCAGCAGGAAATCGAGAACCCGGTCGCCAAGCTGATCCTGGCCGGTCGGTTCGGTCCAAAAGACGTGATCCCAGTCGATGTGGAGGACGGCAAGTTTGTCTTCGAGCGCGTCGTGCATTGACGCGCATTGGCGGGCGTGCTGCCCGGAGGTAGTCTTGGACGGCCGAGCGTTTGCGTGCTCGGCCGTTTTTTCTTGGAACGCTGCGCGAACGCGCTTGACTTCGAGTGCGCTCGAAGTCTTAACGTTGAGGTCGTCATGTCGGAAGCACTCACGATTGGGCGCATGGCTGAAGCGCTCGGTGTCACGACGCATACGTTGCGGTACTACGAGCAGGCCGGGTTGATGCGGCCGGTGTCGCGCTCCCATGCGGGACATCGACTCTATGCGCCGGCCGATATCGAATGGCTGAGATTCGTCATGCGCCTGAAGGCAACGGGAATGCCGATCGCCCAGATGCAAGCGATCGCCGCGCTTCGTGCGCGGGGTGTCGAGACAGCCGCCGAACGGCGCGCGCTGTTGATCGAGCACCGCCAAGCCGTGGTTGCCCAACTGCAGCAGTGGCAGGCCAACCTGGCCGCGATCGAGCAGAAGATTCTCGCCTACGACGAGATGGTGCTGGGTCTGAACGGACCCCAGACATGACGGATGCAGAAATAAACCTTCAACCGTCAAAGGATCGACCATGGCACACGACACCAACGCAAACAACGACCGCTACGCGCGTGGATGGGACAAGCTCAAAGAAATCGACGGCGAGGCCGGCGAGCGCGTCATCGAAGCGTTGGCGCCGATTGCACCGGACTTCGCACGGTACCTGATCGAATTCCCGTTCGGCGATATCTACAGCCGGCCGGGACTTGATCTGAAATCGCGCGAGATTGCCACGATCGCAGCGCTGGCTGCGCTCGGCAACGCGCAACCGCAACTGAAGGTACACGTCGAAGCCGCGCTGAACGTCGGCTGCACGCGCGAGGAGATCGTCGAGGTCTTCATGCAGATGGCTGTCTACGCCGGCTTTCCAGCCGCGCTCAATGCGCTCTTCGCGGCCCGGGAGGTCTTTGCTGCGCGCGATGCGGCGCAACCCGCCGGGACCGTAACGCCCGCATGAGTGCGTACCTTGGGCATCGGCATTCGAGGTCGGAGCGAACGGGTTAGTGCGCCGACAGCCCGCACCCTATGCGGGTTCACCACCGCGCGCCGCTAGCGCGCCGCGGTGGGCCCGGCCTGTCCTGCGGGTTCGAGCACGCGCCGGCTGACGATCCGCAGATAGACGAACAGGCCGCCGCCCGCTACCGCGAGGCTGGCGGCACTGGCGGCCCAGAATCCGCGCGCACCGGTCAGCCAAGCCGGCACTGCGCCGCCAACGTTGAAACCGAGCAGATAGCCGCCGCCCATCCCGACGCCCCACAAGGCGATGGCATAGATGACGGTGGGCACGACGGCAACCTTATAGGCGCGCAGCACGAAGGCCGTCACCGTCTGGAAGGTATCGAAGATGTGGTAGATCAGCATGATCGGCAGCAGCGGCATGGCGGCGGCGATCACCGCCGTATCCGTCGTGTACCCCGCAAGAATCTGCGGCCGCAAGGCGAGTGCCGTCGCCGCATAGGCAAGACCGATCGCGCAGGCAAGTGCAATACCGTGCCGGGCCAGCGTGCGCGCGTCCTCGCGACGATGCGCGCCCAACGCTTGTGCGACGAGCGTCGATGTCGCCACACCGATCGACATCGGCGTCATGTAGAGTACGGCGCCGAAATTGCCGGTGATCTGATGACCGGCAAGCGTCGTCGTGCCGAAGCGCGCGATGAACAGGGCCATGAACGTGTAGGACGTCACCTCGATCAAGAACGAGAGACCCATCGGTACGCCAAGCTTGAGCAGCGCCAATTGCCGACGCCGTTCTGGCCAGCAAAAGTGCTTGAAGATCTCGAACGGCGCGAAGAAATCGAGCTTCGCCAGCAGCGTCAGGCCGATCGCGGCGAACGCGCAGTTGATCACCGTGCTGGCGAGCGCGCAGCCGGGGCCGCCGAGCGCAGGGACACCGAATCCGCCGAAGATGAACCATAAATTGAGCGGGATTTTGATCAGCAGGGCAGCCACTTGCAGCACCATCACCAGCCGCGGCTTGCCGACGCCGTTTGCCAGTGCCGTGTAGACGCGAAAGGCGAGACTCGCCGGCAGCCCGAACGCCGCGATACGCAGGTAAGTTTCGGTGCGCTCGTACAGCGCCGGCGGCACGTGCGAAATGGCGAGTAGCGGTCCTGGAAAGAACATGACGACGAACCCGAGCGCCGCGAGCGCGGCCGACAGCCATAGGCCTTGGCGGACTTCCTCACCGATTTCCGTATAGCGCCGCGCGCCGAAAAGCTGCCCGCAGATCGGCTGCAACGCGAGGATGACGCCCGTTAGTCCGACGAACACCGAGACGTAGACGGACGAGCCGAGCCCGAGCGCGGCCAGATCGACGGCCGAATAGCGGCCGACCATCACCGTATCCATCACCCCGAATGCGATGATCGCGAGCTGCCCGATGAGCACCGGCCACGCGAGCCCGGCAATCTTACGGATGTCAGCGAACATGGCGTCGATCTTGGGCGATTAGTGTTTGGTGGATCGGTGGCGCCGCCGCTCGATTTTGGGCACGGGCCGATCGACGCGTACGTAGAGTCTGAACCGTTCGTCCCGGTCGGCCGCGCGCCGGCCTTCCCAAACGAGCTTCCATGCATAGTTCAGCATCGGGCTGGGCGCGCTGAAATCGGCGGAGTCTTGCCGCAACAGCACGTCGCAGTCTTCATTGAACGAGAATTGCATATCGCCGAAATAAGCGAACGACGCAAGCTGCGCGTCGCCGAGCCTGACGGGCGAGATGCAGAGGTAATCGTCGGGGAGGTGTTCGGCGATTTGGAGTGCCACGTCGCGATACGTTCGGCTGTAGTTGACCATGGGCAGCCACAGCGTCATCAACAGCACCCACATGAGCGTTGTGCCCGCACTGGAGAGCACCACACTGCGCCAAAGTACCTTGGGATGGCGCGCGATGCGCCAGCGCACGAGCGCGAGCCAGCAGACGGTCGCCGCGATCGCGCAGATGAAGGCGAGCACGTTCAATTGCGGTACGAAACCGGGCACGAGACGAGCGAGATTGCGCGCAAGGGGATGCGGGAAGCCCGTTTGCGCGGCGAGCCAGACGAGCCAGACGAAAATGCCGAGGATCGAGAAGCTCAGCACGGCAAACCAATCGAACGCGTTGATCGCGCCGCGCTTGAGTGTCGGCAGGGCGAAGGCAGCCAGCGTTGCGAGCGGCGGCAGCAACAGGATGTAAAGCCGATTCGTTTGGTGGCTCTGCAGTACCGAGAGCACGAGCAGCGGTAGGGCGACGAACACGGGAATCGCAATGTGCGGCTTGCGGCGCAGCCCGCCCCAACTGACCCATGCCCACAGCGCCAGCGGCCATGCGGGCCACGTGAACAACGGCAGATTCTTGAACGCATAAAGCCATACGTGCCCGTGCGGTGCGGAGAATCGATTGATGCTGCCGTTGATCCATTGTTCGACGAACCAGCGTGCGTCGTCGGGGTAGAGGCGCAGGATGGCGATCGGCCACACCAGAGAGAGCGCGACCGCGAGCGGAAGCCCGACGAGCGGAAACCAGACCGAGCGGAGATCGGGCACGAGCGCGATCATCGCGAGCGTGCTGGCGAGCAGTGCGATGACGAGCAAGGGATTGCCGGACAAAGCCAACACGCCGATGGCGCATGCCCACCAGAGCGCGCCTTGCAGCGGCTTGTCGGCACCGCGCACGAGCCCATAGACGAGCATGGCGACGCCCATGAATTGCGAGAGTTGCGGCGTGGTTTCGTGCCCGCGCTCGGCCAGCCCGAAACAGGCGAGAAGAATCAGCAGTGCGCCGTCGGCCAGCGTCCGACCGTAGTCGCGCGGTTCGGGCTCTCCGCCGAAGGCGTACTTGAACGGTTGCACTTCCGCGCGCCGGCCAAGCAGATAGGCTGCATACCAAACGAACCCGCACGTGATGCAAAACAGCACGCCCGTTGCGAGCCGGGAGGCGTCGGCCGCGTCCACCCAGGGGGCAAGCCCACGAATGGAGAGGGCGCCGAGCCAGTAGCCGAGCGGGCCGTCATCGGTAACGAACTTGCCCACGAGGTTGGGCAGCAGCCAATCGTGCGTGCCGCCGCCGGCCATGGTCCACATGACGCCGAAGCCTGCTGCATCCTCGTTCTTCCACGGGTCGCGGCCGAACAGACCGAACGCCGCATAAACGATGCAGAGCGTGAGCAACAGCCAGCGCGGCAGCGCACGGGTGGCGGAGGCAGTAAGGCGGACGACGGGTCTCATGCAGGCTGAGCGGATCTCGGATGGTGGTTGTCTTGCCGATGGAGGGGGCGCCTTGGCGCGCGATGCGGCATTGTAGTCGCGCCGACCGCCGCGCGTCATGCGACACGCAGCCCGCTGCCATTGCGCAAACAAATAAAAAGGGCAGCCGTAGCTGCCCTTGGGTCCGTCCGGCGTGAGCGCCGGGCGCATGTGCTTGACGCGAACTTACTTCGCGGCCTTGCCTGCTGCGCGGGCACCGAATTTCTTGTTGAACTTTTCGACGCGACCAGCCACGTCCATGATCTTTTGCTGGCCCGTGTAGAACGGGTGCGATTCCGACGAGACTTCGATCTTGGCCAGCGGATAGGTCTTGCCTTCGTGTTCGATCGTTTCGCGCGTTTGGATTGTCGAGCGCGTCACGAACATGAAGCCGTTCGACAGGTCGTGGAAAACGACTTCACGGTAATTGGGGTGAATGCCTTCTTTCATGATGTTTCCTTTAGTCTGGCGGTAGCCAACCCACGCTGCACCGCCGCGCGCTTCGCTGCGCTCTGGCGGCGAATCTGCTGCGGGCCGAAGGCGCGAGCCACTTGCCCAAGGTCGAAAAAAAGCGATTATGCCAGAAAATCAGTCGTTTGACGAATTGAATCACGCGCAAATCATGCGGCTCTGGACCGAACCGTATGGCGCCGTACGATGTGGCCGCCGATGTCGACGCCGGGCGCGAAACACAGCCCGCCGCGCACCGTCGCTTCAGTCTCGGCGCGCTTTCTGCGCAGATTCAGGCGCGCTCAATACGCCAGTCCGGGCTGGGTCTTGACGATAATAGCGCGCGAGCAGCCGGTAAAGCTCCGGGTATTCGGCTTCGAACGCCAGCGGCTGGACGAACAGCGCCTCGCTGCAGACAGCGAAGAACTCGGATGGGTGGTCCGCCGCGTAAGGATCGATCAACGATTCCCGCTCGAAGCGCGCCCAGCGCCTGCGCGGCACCGCATCGACGTGCGAGCAGAAGCGGTCGTAGGCGCTGTCGAATACGTCTGCCCAGGTTTGCGCATCGAGCGGGGCATGCCAGCGGCGAAAGAGCGGCGGGTGCCCGTCGGTTTCACCCGTCAGCATATCGATCTTGTGGGCAAACTCGTGGATGACGACGTTATAGGCACTGCGACCGTCGGTCAGCTGCGCGTCTTCCCAGGACAGGATGACGGGGCCGCCTTCCCACGCTTCGCCGCTTGCGTCGTGCTCGACCTCATGCACGACGCCGTCTTCGTCCTCAACCGTCTTGCGGATCACGAATTCGCCCGGATATACCACGACGCCAACCCAGCCCCGATATAAATCCAGGCTTAGGTTGAGCACCGGCAGGCAGGCCTGCGCGGCAATCCCCACGACGATGTCGTCGGATAGCTCGAGGCCGTGGGCCGTCGAAAATTCCTTCTGGGCGATGAACAGGCTCGTCGTCTCGCGCAGCCGGATGAGATCGTCCGCGCCAAGATAGTCGAGGAAAGGCAAGCCTTCGAGGGTGGCGTGCCACAGCGAATCGTCGATGGCGTGCGCGCGCAGCGCGCTTTGTCGGCGGCGCTGACCGAGCCAGCGCGTGAGTTTGGAGAACATCGCAGACCGACGGTTGTCGAGGCGCGCCGTCTGGCCGTCGAGGCGCAGGCGGCGCTTTCGCTCGCTTTAGCTGCCGCCGCGGCGCATTAGATCGAAGAACTCGGAGTTGCTCTTCGTCTGGCGGACCTTGTCGAGCAAGAATTCCATTGCTTCGACTTCATCCATGTCATGGATGAACTTACGCAGCACCCAGATCTTTTGGAGAATCTCGGGCTTGATCAGCAACTCTTCGCGGCGCGTGCCCGACTTGTTCAGATTCAGCGACGGATACACGCGCTTTTCCGCGAGGCGGCGCTCGAGGTGCACTTCCATGTTGCCCGTGCCCTTGAACTCTTCGTAGATCACGTCGTCCATGCGGCTGCCCGTTTCGATGAGCGCCGTGCCGATGATCGTGAGCGAACCGCCTTCCTCGATGTTGCGCGCCGCGCCGAAGAAGCGCTTCGGACGCTGCAGCGCGTTGGCATCGACACCGCCGGTAAGCACCTTGCCCGACGCTGGAATGACGGTATTGTAGGCGCGCGCAAGACGCGTGATCGAATCGAGCAGGATGACGACGTCGTGCTTCATTTCGACGAGACGCTTGGCCTTTTCGATGACCATTTCGGCCACTTGCACGTGGCGCGTGGCCGGCTCGTCGAAGGTGGAGGCAACCACTTCGCCGGCCACCGACCGCTGCATTTCCGTGACTTCCTCGGGACGTTCGTCGATCAGCAGCACGAACAGAACGACATCGGGGTGATTGTGCTTGATCGCATGCGCGATGTGCTGAAGCATGACCGTCTTGCCCGACTTCGGCGATGCCACGAGCAGACCGCGCTGGCCTTTGCCGATCGGGGCGATCATGTCGATGATGCGGCCCGTGACGTTTTCCTCGCCGCGCATTTCGCGTTCGAGCAGCAGCGGCTTGTTCGGATGCAGCGGCGTGAGGTTCTCGAACATGATCTTATGTTTCGAGGCCTCGGGCGGCTGACCGTTGACTTTGTCGACCTTCACGAGCGCGAAGTAGCGTTCGCCGTCCTTCGGCGTGCGTACCTCGCCTTCGATCGTGTCGCCTGTGTGCAAATTGAAGCGCCGGATTTGCGAGGGGCTGATGTAAATGTCGTCCGTGCTTGCGAGGTACGACATTTCGGGCGAGCGCAGGAAGCCGAAGCCGTCGGGCAGCACCTCGAGCGTGCCGTCGCCGAAAATGGTCTCGCCGGTTTTGGCGCGCTTCTTAAGGATGGCGAACATCAGCTCTTGCTTGCGCAGCCGGTTCGCACTTTCGATCTCGAGGCCGTTCGCCATCTCGATCAATTGAGACACGTGCTGAGACTTAAGCTCGGATAAATGCATACGGAAATCCCGCCGGGGAGAAGGTGCGACGAAAAGAAATATGGGAGGAGAGTTGAGCGGAACCGCTCAGGGACTTATGTGTCTTGAAGTCTTATGATTCTAGCATACCACAGTGCGGCAGCCGCCCCGATCGGGCGGCGTCGCTACAAACCGAGCCTGTTGCAGTGGGACAACAGGCTCGGCCGTGTCGATCACAGGTGGCTGTCGAGGAACGCAGTCAGTTGCGACTTCGACAACGCGCCGACTTTCTGAGCCGCCACGGCGCCATTCTTGAAGAGGATCAGCGTAGGGATACCGCGCACGCCGAACTTCGCCGGAGTGGATTGATGCTCGTCCACGTTGATCTTGGCAATCTGAAGGCGGTCGCCGTAATCCTTCGCGACTTCGTCCAGGATCGGGGCAATCATCTTGCAGGGCCCGCACCACTCGGCCCAAAAATCGAGAAGCACGGGCTTGTCGGATTTTACGACGTCCTGTTCGAACGATGCGTCGCTGATGTGCTTGATTTGTTCGCTCATGTAAAAGTACCTCTTCGGGTTCGAGGCCCGCGTCTGAAATTGCTCGCCACGATACACCAAAACCGGAAATCGTTCCGAGCACGCCCGTGAAGCCGCGGATGCCGGCAAGGAAACGGCGCTCGCTTCGCAGGAAAGCATGCGGGCGCATCGATGCCGAAGGCTCGCGTGCTGCGGGTCGTCTGCTCGTCATATTAGCCGAAATTGCTATGCGTCGTGCGAGGCGATAGCGGCCGCGCGAACGCCGCTGGACGTGCGCTCCAACGCGGGTTCGACTCGGTCCGAGTTCCGGCCGACCGTGCTGTCTACCGAAACAAAATCGCGAGCGCCTCTCGCGCGTGCGGCGGGGCGGTGATAGAATGCACCGTGACGGGCCTCCTCGCATGGAGGGATGGTCAATCTGGTCAGGTCGGGAACGAAGCAGCCACAGCCGTTTTCCACCAGTGCCGAGGGTCAGGCTCGTCACCTTCCGCTTTCCTCGTTTTCCTCTGCTTCGTTTGCTTCCCGTGCGCTGCTTTTACGCGCAGCGTCCTAGCGCTTTTCCGCCGGTCCCCTCGCAGCACTATCTATCGCTCGTTGCCAGATTGCCGGGTGCGCTTTCACGCGTCGCTTAGCGCGATCGCCGCGGCGCTCGCGGTTGCATTGACGCGGCGGCGTTGCTGATACAATTTCGCGATGACCTATCAAGTTCTCGCACGCAAGTGGCGACCGAGGGATTTCGCTTCGCTCGTCGGACAAGAACATGTCGTGCGTGCGCTCACGCACGCGCTCGACGGCGCGCGCCTGCACCACGCGTATCTCTTCACCGGCACACGCGGTGTCGGCAAGACGACGCTCTCGCGCATCTTCGCCAAAGCGCTCAATTGCGAGACGGGCATTACGGCCACCCCGTGCGGCGTCTGCCGCGCATGCCGTGAGATCGATGCGGGGCGTTTCGTCGATTACGTGGAAATGGACGCGGCGAGCAACCGCGGCGTCGACGAAATGGCGGCGCTGCTCGAGCGCGCGGTTTATGCGCCCGTCGATGCGCGCTTCAAGGTCTATATGATCGACGAAGTGCACATGCTGACGAACCACGCGTTCAACGCGATGCTGAAGACGCTGGAAGAGCCGCCGCCGCACATCAAGTTCATTCTCGCGACGACCGATCCGCAAAAGATCCCGGTCACGGTGTTGTCGCGTTGCCTGCAATTCAATTTGAAGCAGATGCCGGCGGGTCATATCGTCGATCATCTCGACCGCATTCTTGCTGCCGAGCAGATTGCGTTCGAGCCGCAAGCATTGCGTCTGCTCGCGCGCGCGGCCGAGGGCAGCATGCGCGATGCCCTGTCGCTCACCGATCAGGCGATCGCCTATTCGGCCAACCATGTGACCGAGGAAGCCGTGCGCGGCATGCTCGGTGCGCTCGATCAAAGCTACCTGATTCGGCTGCTCGATGCGATTGCTGCCGGAGACGGACAACGCGTGTTGTCCGTGGCCGATGAAATGGCGTCGCGCAGCCTGTCGTTTTCCACGGCGTTGCAGGATTTGGCGAGCCTGCTCCATCGCGTCGCATGGGCGCAGTTCGCGCCGGCTTCGGTGCTCGACGAATGGCCGGAGGCGGCCGATCTGCGACGCTTTGCGCAGGCGCTGACACCCGAGCAGGTTCAACTGTTCTATCAGATCGCTACGCTTGGGCGCTCGGAACTCGGTCTCGCGCCCGACGAGTATGCGGGCTTTGCGATGACGCTGCTGCGCATGCTCGCGTTCGAGCCGGCACCGCCGCCGGGATCGGGCCCATCCGGGCAGGCGCCGAAAAATGCAGGACGGACGGGCGCGTCCAGTGGCGCGGGGGACGCTCGCGCGGCGGTGACGGCGCAAGCGAATCGAGCGGTCGCCGCGCAAGCCGATAGTGGCGGTGCGGCGCCGTTGCGTACCCCACCGCCTGCGGCAGCAGCAGCCGGTGCGGCGGGTCAGCGGCGCGGCGCGGCGTCGTCCGCCATGGCGGCTGATGCCGGTTCGCCCGATGTCGGCAACGCACCCGATGCCGATGTCATGCCGCACCCACAGGTCGGCGCCCGATCGAATTCGGTCGACGGCCTCGCGCGGGCGGCCGAGCCGCTCGCACGCGGCGAGGCGTCGGGGGCGCGGGTTGCGGCATCGAAGGCCGCCGAACCCGCAGTACCTGCGCCGCAACGCGAGCCGGTGGACCTTCCGGCCGCGTCCTCGCGCGGGCAGGATAGCTCGGATCGCGCCGCGGCCTCAACGCAGTCCCCGATCGAGCCCGCTACCGCCGCATCGCCCGTCGGCGCACGCGAAGAAACCTCTGCATCGATGTCGCAGGACGGCGCCGAGCCATACGCGGCGCAACGCGTCTCGGGTCCGCAAGCGCAAGTCCGATCGGAGGCGCCGCGCCCGCGTGCGGGTGGGCCCAGCGCCGCGCTCGACGTGTTGCGCAACGCGGGCTTGCGCGTATCGACAGATCGGAGCAAGGCAGCGGCCAAGCCCGTCGCCGCAGTACCGGCCAAGGCGGCCGCGCCACGCGCGCCGGTGACTGTTCCGACTCCACGCGCCCGCAAGCCCGAGTCGCAGGCAGCGCAGCCGGTGCCTCCCGCACCGCCCGCAGCGGCGTCGTCACCGGCGCCGTGGGATGACATGCCGCCGCTGGACGACTTTCCACCGCCGTCCTCGGAGGACGATTATTTCGCAGGGCCGCCCGACGACGGCTTCTCGCCCGGATTCGGCGCGGGTCCCGGCGACGCGCGCCTCGATACCCGTTTGAATATACCGGCTGCGCTCACCGCGCCGTCCGTCGACTTGAGCCCGTTGCCGCCGCCGGTCGCGCTCGATTCGCTCGGCTTTGCCGGCGACTGGCCGGCACTCGCGAGCAGTCTCGGGTTGACAGGCGTCGCGCATCAACTCGCGTTCAATAGTGAACTGACGGAACTCGGCGGCGACACCCTCATGCTGAGCGTTCCCGTGCCGCAATATGCGGACGCGGCGCAAGTGGCGAAGTTGAAGGCGGCGCTTGCCGAAAAACTGGGCAAAGCCGTTGAGGTGCGTGTGTCGGTCGGCGCCGCACGCCGGACGGCGGCGGCGCTCGAGGCGGCAGAACGCGCGCAGCGCCAGCGCGAAGCGGAGCGCGAGATCGGTGCCGATCCGTTCGTGCAAGCACTGATACGCGAGTTCGGCGCGAGCATTGTCCCGGGCTCGGTGAGGCCCGTCTCGCCCGACGCCGAGGCTCGCGCCGCGGCGCGCTGACTACGCCATGCAGTGCCGGGCTGCCAGCCCCACGAACAAGATCGATCAGTTAGTTCGAAACACCCCATTCGCGGCCGTCGCATCGAGGCGACAGCCGCACGCAACGACCCTATAACGACCCTACGATCCAAGGAGCACGTCCATGATGAAAGGCCAACTCGCCGGGCTCATGAAGCAAGCCCAGCAAATGCAGGAAAACATGAAGAAGATGCAGGACCAGCTCGCGCTGATCGAGGTCGAGGGCCAGTCGGGCGCCGGGCTCGTGAAGGTGACGATGACGTGCAAGAACGACGTACGCCGCGTCTCCATCGATCCGAGCTTGCTTGCCGACGATAAAGACATGCTCGAAGATCTCGTTGCCGCGGCCTTCAACGATGCAGTGCGCAAAGCCGAAGCGACGGCGCAGGAAAAGATGAGCGGCATGACGTCGGGATTGCCGCTGCCGCCGGGATTCAAGCTCCCTTTCTGAGCGTGCTTCCGATGCAACTCGCATGGCTCGTACCGACATGAAGCAGCCGTCCGCCCTTGTTGCGCTCGTCGACGCGCTGCGCACGCTGCCTGGCGTCGGGCCGAAATCCGCGCAACGCATGGCCTACCACTTGATGCAGCACGATCGAGAAGGCGCCGAGCGGCTCGGCCGCTCGCTGCTGTTCGCGACGGAGCATTTGCGCCATTGCGAGAAGTGCAATACGTTCACCGAAGCGCGCCTGTGCGACGTCTGCAGCGACGAGTCGCGCGACCCGACACTGTTGTGTGTCGTCGAGACCCCGGCGGATCAAATCATGCTCGAGCAGACGTTGACCTACCGCGGCCTCTATTTCGTCCTTATGGGGCGCTTGAGTCCGCTAGACGGCATCGGCCCGAAGGAGATTCACTTCGACCGGCTCGTGAAGCGTGCCGCCGACGGCATCGTCAAGGAAGTCGTTCTCGCGACGAATTTCACGAACGAAGGCGAGGCGACGGCGCACTACCTCGCGCAAACGCTGAAAGCGCGCGACTTAACGGTCACGCGTCTCGCACGCGGCGTACCGGTGGGCGGCGAGCTCGAATACGTCGACGCCGGTACGATTGCCCGCGCGATGCTCGATCGACGCTCGCTGTAACGCAAAGCAGAACGACGCCACGCCCCGGACACGGCTTCGGTCGTTCGTCCGCCCGTTCTTTGGAGAGGAGAGGATGGACATGAGCGCATCGACAGGCCCGCTCGCGGGCGTAAAGGTGCTCGAACTGGGCACGCTGATCGCGGGGCCTTTCGCCTCGCGGCTGCTCGGCGAGTTCGGAGCCGAAGTCGTCAAGATCGAGGATCCGAACGGCGGCGATCCGCTGCGCAAGTGGCGGATGCTCTACCCGGAAGCCGGCGGCACGTCGCTATGGTGGGCGGTGCAGGCGCGCAATAAAAAATCGGTGACGCTCAATCTCAAAGCGCCGGAGGGGACAGCGATCCTCAAGCAACTCGCGCGCGAAGCCGACATCGTCGTCGAAAATTTTCGCCCGGGGCTGCTCGAAAAGCTCGGCTTGGGCTACGACGAACTCAGTGCCGACAATCCGGGTCTCGTCATGGTGCGACTATCGGGCTATGGCCAAACCGGCCCGTACCGCGATCGGCCAGGATTCGGCTCCATCGCCGAGGCCATGGGCGGCTTGCGCCACATTACCGGCTATCCCGAACTGCCTCCGCCGCGAATCGGTATCTCGATCGGCGATTCGATTGCGGCGCTGCACGCGGTAATCGGAGCACTGATGGCGCTCCACCATCGTCAGGCGAACGGGGGGAAAGGGCAGATCGTCGACGTCGCGCTGTACGAAGCCGTCTTCAACATGATGGAAAGCATCGTACCCGAGTATGGCGTCTACGGCGCCGTGCGCGAGCGCACGGGCGCCTCGCTACCCGGGATCGTGCCGTCCAATACCTATCCCTGCAAGAACGGCAGCCTGGTGATCGGCGGTAACAGCGATCCGATCTTCAAGCGATTGATGATGGCGATCGAGCGTCCGGATCTAGCCGACGATCCGGCGCTCGCGCACAACGACGGCCGCGTGCCGCGCACGCGCGAGATCGACGAAGCGATTGCCGCGTGGCTGGCCGATCGCACGATCAATGAAGCGCTCGACGTGCTCAATGCGGCCGATGTGCCGGTCGGCCGCATCTACAGTGCCGCGGACATGTTCGCGGATCCGCAGTTTGCCGCGCGCAAGATGATCGAGCACTTCAAGTGGCAGGATGGGCTCGATATCGCGCTCCCGAACGTCACGCCCAAGCTTTCCGAAACGCCGGGGGGGACGCGTTGGCTGGGGCCAGCGCTTGGAGAGCACACCGACGAAGTGCTCGCAGCGCTCGGCTACGATGCCGCCGCAATCGCCGAGTTGCGCGAGCGCAAGATCGTTTGACGTTCGGGCGAGCATCGTCGGCCGCTTGCGTTTTCCGCTTCGCTGCCGCGGTCTAATGCAGCGGCGAAGCAGCGCGGCAGGCGGGCGAAAGGTCTTAAGGAATGATGACGATCTTGCCCGTTACACGCCGCTGCGCCATGTCGGCCAAGGCGCGCGGCGTGTCGTCCAGGCCGTAGCGTGCGCTGATGTGCGGGCGTAATTTCCCTTCGCGCAGCCAGCCCAGGAGCTGCGCGAATGCTTGAGCGTTGCGCTGGGGCTCGCGTTTCGCGAATTCTCCCCAGAAGACACCGACGATGCTCGCGCCCTTGAGCAGAGCAAGGTTCATCGGCAGTCTCGGAATCTCGCCCCCCGCGAAGCCGACCACGAGGTATCGCCCGCGCCAGCCGATGCTGCGGAACGCAGGCTCCGCGAACGTCCCGCCGACCGGGTCGTAGATGACGTCCGGACCGCGCCCGTTCGTCAGGGCGGCGATACGTCCGCGCAAGTCCTCGCTGTCGTAGCGGATCGCGTCGTCGGCGCCGTGCTCCCGCGCCACGGCCAGCTTTTCATCGCTCGAGGCGGCCGCGATCACGCGCGCGCCGATCGCCTTGCCGATCTCGACTGCGGCCAGCCCGACCCCCCCGGCGGCACCGAGCACCAGCATGGTCTCGCCGGCGGTCAGCGCGCCGCGATCGATGAGGGCGTGGTGAGCGGTTCCATAGGCGAGCGTGAAAGCGGCGGCTGTCGCGAAGTCGGCGTCTTCCGGTAACGGCATGCAAGCATCGGCCGGTGCGAGGGCTTGTTCCGCGAACCCGCCGATACGCGTGAACGCCGCGACTCGCATGCCTGCTCGCAGGTGCGAGACGCCGGCGCCGACGGCCCGCACGAGACCGGCCACCTCCGAGCCCGGCGTGAACGGCAACGGCGGCTTGAACTGATACTTGTTCTCGATGACGAGCACGTCGGGGAAGTTGACGCTGGCCGCCTTGACGTCCACCACGATTTCGCCAGGGCCGGGCTCCGGGTCGGGCAGGGTCTCGACGACCAGCGTATCCGGCGGTCCGTACCGGTTGCATCGAATGGCGCGCATGAAATTTCCTTCCGAATGGATGGGCACCGGTGCAGTGTAGATCAAGCTAGATCAAGCCGAACGACCGTGCCGATTCGAGTCGAAACGAATGCAGTCCCGGGCAGTCGTCGGATCGTTCAGACGTCATCGCTCCTCGGTTACAATCGTCGGATGCGAATCCTACTGAGCAACGACGACGGTTATCTAGCGCCCGGCATCGAGGCGCTTCATCATGCGCTTCAGCCGCTCGGCGAAGTAACGGTCATGGCGCCCGAGCAAAACTGCAGCGGCGCATCGAACTCGCTGACGCTTTCGCGTCCGCTTTCGGTCTGGCGGTCGGCCAACGGTTTTTACTACGTCAACGGCACGCCGACCGATTCGGTCCACATTGCGCTCACGGGCATGCTCGACCATAAGCCCGATCTCGTCGTATCGGGTATCAACAATGGCCAGAACGTGGGTGAGGATACGCTGTACTCGGGCACGGTCGCGGCCGCTACCGAAGGCGTGATGTTCGGTGTTCCTGCCATCGCGTTCTCGCTCGTCGAAAAGGATTGGGCGCATTTGGCCGATGCGGCGCGGGTGGCGGCCGACATCGTTCGTCACTTTCTCGCGCACCCGCTGCCGGCACATCCGCTGCTCAACGTCAACATCCCGAACTTGCCGTACGACGAGTTGGGCGTATGGGCGGTGACGCGTCTCGGCAAGCGGCATCCGTCGCAGCCCGTCATTCGCCAAACAAATCCGCGCGGCGAGCCGATCTATTGGATCGGGCCGTCGGGCGAAGCGCTCGATGCGAGCGAGGGCACGGATTTCCATGCGCTGGCTAACGGCCGCGTCTCGATAACACCGCTGCAACTCGATCTCACTCATACGCAGATGATGGCCGCGACGCGCGAGTGGGCGCACGCGGGGCGTCGCCATTCATGACGAGCGAACGCGCCAAGCGCTTTCCGCTCGGGCTGGCCGACCTCGAGCGCAAACCGCGCACGGTGGGGGCCGAGCCCCGCACTCGTGGCGACGAGCGGGCGCGTGGGCGGGAACCGCTCGCTGTTCGCGAAAACGCGGCTCGGCGAATCGATCCATACGCGTCGCATACCGCCGACAAAATGGGCGCACCCAACGTCCCGCTGGCCCGAGCGGCCGCGCTGACTTCCGAACGGGTGCGCGAACGGATGGTCGAACGGCTGCGCGCGAACGGCATAGCCGATGCCAGGGTGCTCGATGCATTGGCAGCGGTGCCGCGCCATATGTTCGTCGATCCGGGCCTCGCGACACAGGCTTATGAAGACGCAGCGCTGCCGATCGGTCATCATCAGACGATCTCGAAGCCGTCGGTCGTCGCGCGCATGCTCGAGCTTGCCGCCGCGGGCCGCACGCTCGAACGTGTGCTCGAGATCGGCACCGGTTGCGGCTATCAAGCGGCCGTGTTGAGCCGCATTGCGCGGGACGTTTATTCGATCGAACGGGTGAAACCGCTCTACGAACGCGCCAAGCGCAACTTGCGGCCGCTGCGGGTGCCGAATATTAGGCTGCACTACGGCGACGGACGCGTGGGCCTGCCCGCCGCCGCGCCGTTCGACGCGATCGTGATCGCGGCCGCGGGGCTCGACGTACCGCGGGCGCTGCTCGAGCAGTTGGCCGTCGGCGGCAGGCTCGTGGCGCCGGTCGGATCGCAGGACGCTCAGGCGCAGGTTCTCACGCTCGTCGAGCGTGTCGCCCCCGACCAATGGCGGGAGTCGCGCCTCGATCGCGTGTTCTTTGTCCCCTTAAAATCCGGAGTGATTTGACACCGATGTTTACGTTGCGCGCGATGCAAACCCACCACCAACAGGCTCGGTTGAGCGCCGCTCAGCGGGTCGTCTGTGCGCTTGCCCTGACGACGCTCGCCGCGTGCGCGACGCGGCTCGATCAAGCGCCCGTCGTCGACCGTTCGAGCGCATTTTCGACAAACGCTTCGCCGGCAACGCCGCTCGGCGCCTCGCAGGCTGCCGTGCCGCTGGGCCCGCCGCCGCCGGGATATTACCGCGTGAAGCCGGGCGATACGCTATATCGCATCGCGCTCGAAAGCGGTCAGAACTATCGTGACATTGCCGCGTGGAACAACCTCGCGAATCCCAACCAAATCGAAGTCGATCAGTTGTTGCGCGTTGTGCCGCCCGGCGCAAACCCAGCGGCGATGACGCCCGGCGTAGCAACGGCGCCCGTCACGAACGGCGGTGCCGTGCAAGGGGCGCCGCTTGCGTCGCCGAGCGGCAGCGCGCCGAGCACGGCGACGGCCAACGCCGCTGTGCCGCCGGTCTACGGTTCGGGAGCGGGGGCAACGGCCACGACGATTCCGCCTCAGCCGGCCGCCGGAGCCTCGGCCAGTTCGCCGATGGGCGAGGGCAGCGTCGCTTTTTCGTGGCCTGTGCGAGGCGCCGTCCTGAACACGTTCGACGAGAACGGCAACAAAGGCCTGAATATCGCGGGCACGCCGGGCGAGGCAGTGAAGGCTGCCGCGGACGGACGCGTCGTCTATGCGGGAAATGGGCTGCGCGGTTACGGCAATCTCATTATCATCAAACACAACGCGATGTACCTCACCGCCTATGCACATAACCGCACTTTGATGGTAAAAGAGGGGGACGCGGTGACCAAGGGGCAGAAAATCGCCGAAATGGGCAACAGCGATTCCGACCGCGTCATGCTGCACTTTGAGATCCGCCGACAGGGCAAACCTGTCGATCCGATGAAATACTTGCCGCCGCAATAAGCGATACGACCATGCCGACATCGAAGCGCCGCAAGCAGCAAGCCGAAACGGACACGCTCACCCGCGTCACGCCCGACCTGGTGCCCGATGCCGGCGCTTCGACGACCGAGCCCGAAGACGATCCGGCGGAGGCGGAAACCGAATTCGAGTCCGAATCCGCATCGGCCGAGGCGGAGGCCGAGGAGAGCGGCGAAGGGCGCGAGGAGGCGGCAGAGCCCGCGGCACCCGATCCGGATGACTTTCGCGCGCTGCTGCAAGCCGAGTTGACGGCGGACACGATTCAGCATTACCTGAATCGCATCAGCGTGAAGCCGCTTTTGACGGTCGAGGAAGAGCAGCGTTATTCGAGGCTCGCCAAGGCCGGCGAGTTCGAGGCGCGGCAGGTCATGATCGAGCGCAACCTGCGGCTCGTCGTCAGCATCGCAAAGGGCTATCTGAACCGCGGTGTGCCGCTGCTCGATCTGATCGAGGAGGGCAACCTCGGGCTCATGCATGCAATCGAGAAATTCGATCCCACGCGCGGCTTCCGTTTTTCGACCTACGCGACTTGGTGGATTCGCCAAAGCATCGAGCGCGCAATCATGAATCAGGCCCGTACGGTGCGGCTGCCCGTGCATGTGATCCGCGAACTCAATCAAGTGCTGCGAGCGAAGCGCCACCTCGAAAAGAATTCGATGAATTCGGGTGAAGCGGTGGAGCGGCGCGATGCGAGCATCGACGACATTGCCTACCTGACGGGCAAGACGACCGACGAGGTCACCGATATCCTGGCGCTGAACGAACACACGGCCTCGCTCGACGCGCCCCTCGACCTCGATCCGGCGAGCAGTCTGCTCGATCTGCTGTCCGACGATCAAAGCCAGTCGCCTGACGCCGAAGTGCAGCATCGCGAGCTCGAGACGTTGACGCGCGCTTGGTTGTCGCGCTTATCCGACAAGCATCGGCACGTGATCGAGCGGCGCTTCGGGCTCAACCACATCGAGCCGGCGACCCTCGAAGAGTTGGCCGACGAGATGGGCCTCACGCGCGAACGCGTGAGGCAGATCCAACAGGAAGCGCTCGTGCGCTTGAAGCGGTTTTTTGCGTCCAACGGCGTGCGCAAGGACGCAGTTCTGTAGGGGCGCCTTTTTCTAGCATTTATGATTCCGATTCTCGTTTTCGACATCGAGACGATTCCCGATGTCGCCGGCATCCGCCGTCTCGACGATCTGCCTGATTCAATGAGCGATGCGGATGTGGCCGACCATGCATTCGCCGCGCGCCGCGAGAAGACCGGCAGCGATTTCCTGCCGCATCACCTGCAGCGCGTCGCCGCCATCTCGTGCGTCTTCCGCGACCGAGCGGGTCTGCGCGTGCGATCGCTCGGCACTGCCGAGGATGGCGAAGCCGCACTGATTCAGTCGTTTTATCGGGTAATCGAAAAGTACACGCCTCAGCTCGTGTCTTGGAACGGCGGCGGCTTCGATCTGCCTGTATTGCATTACCGGGCGCTCGTGCACGGCATTGCCGCCCCCCGCTATTGGGATCTCGGTGCGGACGATCGTGACTTCAAGTGGAACAACTACATCAGTCGATACCACTCGCGGCATACCGATTTGATGGACGTGCTCGCCATGTATCAAGCGCGCGCCAATGCACCGCTCGATGCGCTGGCTAAGCTTTGCGGCTTTCCGGGCAAGCTCGGGATGGACGGTGGCCAAGTCTGGGCCGCATTCCGCGAAGGACGTATCGACGAGATCCGCAACTATTGCGAAACCGACGTCGTCAATACCTACTTGCTCTATTGCCGCTTTCAATTGATGCGCGGTGCGTTTTCAGCCGACGAGTACGCGGACGAGATCGTTTTCATCAAGCAATCGCTCTCGCAAGAAGGCGCCCCGCATTGGGCCGAGTACCTTGCAGCCTTCGGCGAACCGGCTGCCCCGACGGCACGTTCGAACTGACGCGCGTTATCGTCCCTCCGTTGTGTTGCGCCGTTCGTCTACAATCTCGCCTTTCATCCCGTGTCCGTCAGGAAGCCGCAGGTGTCCGAATCTTCTCGTAGTATCGCGCGTCACAGCGAGAGCGGCGCTTCGCCGCGTGATCCCGGCAATGCCCCTATTATCGAAATCGACTCGCTCGACATGGAGGCGCGCGGCGTCGGGCGTTTAACGACCGCAGACGGCGAGCCCGGAAAAGTCATCTTTGTCGAAGGCGCGCTGCCCGGCGAGCGAGTCACGTATTCGAGCTACCGCAAGAAGCGGAGCTTCGAGCAGGCGACGCTCGTCGATATCCTGCGTGCAAGCGTTATGCGCACGGCGCCCCAATGTCGTTTTTTCGGCACCTGCGGCGGCTGCTCGATGCAGCATTTGGACGAACGCGCGCAAGTGGCGATCAAGCAGAGAGTCCTAGAAGATAACCTTTGGCATTTGTCGAAGTTACGGCCCGAGACCGTTTTCAGGCCCATCCACGGGCCTTCCTGGGGCTACCGCTATCGCGCGCGGCTAACCGTGCGCCATGTTGCGAAGAAGGGCGGTGTACTCGTCGGCTTCCACGAGAAGAAGAGCAGCTACGTCGCCGATATGACGAGCTGTGAGGTGCTGCCGCCGCATGTCTCGGCGATGCTCGTGCCGCTGCGCGGGCTCGTGGAACGTCTGTCCATTCGTGAACGCCTGCCGCAAATAGAACTGGCGGTGGGCGCCAGCGTAACGGCACTCGTTCTGCGCGTGCTCGAGCCGATGACAGCTGACGACGAAGCGCAGGTGCGCGCGTTCGCGGATGCGTACGGCGTGCAATTCTGGGTTCAACCGAAGGGCCCGGATACGGCCGTGCCGTTTTATCCGCTCGATGTCGAACTCGATTACACGTTGCCGGAGTTCAACATCCGCATGCCGTTCAAGCCGACCGATTTCACTCAGGTCAATCATGCGATCAACCGGGTGCTGGTGGGCCGCGCGCTGCGTCTGCTCGCGCCCGCGCGCGCCGACCGCGTGCTCGATCTGTTCTGCGGTCTGGGCAACTTCACGCTGCCGCTCGCGCGACTGGCGCGGGAGGTCGTCGGGATCGAGGGTAGCGAGGCGCTGACTACGCGCGCGCTAGCCAATGCAAAGATCAACGGCGTTGATTGCCGTACGTCATTCGCCTGCCGTAATTTGTTCGACATCACGGCAGAGGATTTGCGCGCGCTCGGGCCATTCGATAAATTCCTCGTCGATCCGCCGCGCGAAGGGGCGCTCGCTCTATGCAAAGCCCTGGCGCAGATTGCTCAAAGCGGGGACGGATCGCTGCCGGACCGAATCGTCTACGTATCGTGTAATCCGGCGACGCTCGCGCGCGACGCGGGTTTGCTCGTGCACGAGGCGGGTTATCGGTTGAAAGGAGCGGGCGTGGTCAACATGTTCCCGCACACGTCACACGTCGAATCGATTGCGTTGTTCGAGCGCAAGTGAGGCGAGGGTTACGCGGAGCACGGGTTGAGCCGGGCTGAATCGGTACGCTCGGTTAGGCATGGTTACCAGCGGCATCCCGAGTCGCTCATCGCCTCATACGCAAGCATCGGTATCGCCAGCAGGCCCATGTCGGCGTGCTTCCGACGGCAATCGATTTTCGCCGCCCTGGCCGTTCGCCGTGCGAACTCACTTTCAGGTAGTGCTGCCGGCGGATTCGCCGCACCGGCGCTGGCCACCGCGCGTTGCGCATTGCTGCCGTAGTGGAATGAGCGCGAAACGCCGCCATCGTCCGCGGCGCTTCGCTCGATCAAGGCGCCCTCGGCTACGGCGGGCCTCTCGGGCGAGCGTGGCACGTCGACGGTAGCCGTCGATGGCGTCAACGGCGCTGTGCGCGTGGTGGATGCCTGTGCGACGCTAGCGCGTGACGGCGGCCGATTGGGCGCCGCCGCAGCGCGCCCCAAGGCGTTCGGCGCCGGTAGAGGCGGGGTGGAAGGTGCTACGAGTGAGACGACGACCGGCTGCAGTCGCGATTGCAGCCGGTCGCGTAACGCGTCGCCGACAGGAGCGGTGCGTTCTGCCGCGCCCACGAGCCACCATGCCAGACCGTGGAGCGCGAGGACCACCACGAAAGTCGCGGCGACAGACGTGCGACGCTTCGGCTTATCGCCCAACGGGTGCCATCCGGAAGGGGCGGTGGGGGTGATGCTAAATGAGCTGGATGATCTGGATGAGACGGACACGAATCTGTCGGATTGACGGCGATTTGCCTGTGCGCGGCGGTGGGCGAATCAATTACCCGCTGACGGGCGATTCGGCAAGCCGCCAATCGTAGCCATCTCGTTATTGAGTCGCAACCTCAACGCGCGACCTCAACGCGCGACCTCAACGCGCCACCTCAACGAGTTGCAACGGCTGCAACCTGTGCCAGTGGCCCGAACCGCCGCGCCTCGCCCCCGGTCGAGAGCTATTTCGGTGAGGCGACCCAAAACAAAGAGCCCCCGCGGCGCATGCGCACGCGGGGGCTCGTCGGCTCGAGAAGTGGGCGGGCGTTCGCCTGCGGCCACTTCGTGTTGGGTTCGACACCGCTAACGAGGACGTTGCCGCCCTCGGATCGTCAATTCCGGTTGCCGCCGAAGATGCCGAGCAGCGAGAGCAGGTTGACGAACACGTTATACAGATCGAGATAGATCGCGAGCGTGGCCGAGATGTAGTTCGTTTCGCCGCCGTTCACGATCCGCTGCACGTCGAACAACATGTAAGCGGAAAAGATCACGATCGCGAGCACCGAAACGGTCAGCATGAGCGCCGGCAGGTGCAGGAACATGTTCGCCACGCCTGCGAGCAAGATGACGATGACGCCCATGAACAGCCACTGGCCGAGGCCCGAGAAGTCACGCTTGCTGACCGTCGCAATCGTGGCCATTGCCGCGAAGATCACGCCCGTGCCGCCGAACGCGAGCATGATCAGCGAGGCGCCGTTCGAAAAGTGCAGGATCATCGTCAAGAGCCGCGACAGCATCAGGCCCATGAAGAACGTGAACCCCAGCAGCACGAGCACGCCCACCGAGCTTTGCTTCGTACGCTCGATCGCGAACATGAAGCCGAACGCGATGGCAAGGAACGCGAAAAGGCTCATCACGGGGCTCGTGGCCGCGAACAGCGAGAAACCGCTCACGACTCCGAGCCAGGCGCCTATCACCGTAGGCACCATCGACAACGCGAGCAGCCAGTAGGTGTTCCGTAGCACTCGGTTGCGGCTGGCCGCCGAACCGACGGCACCGCCGCGGGCGACGTTATACGGATAGTCGTTCATGCTTTCTCCTTGCGTAAAAACGCACTCAAACTGGGCCTCGCTCGACAGCCGGCAACGAGCCGTGCACGCGGCTACCCTTTCCTAAGATCGGTCCGGTCGGCGCGAGTTTCAAGCGGGCCTCGCGCTTTTCGGATCACCTTCCGCAAAGGGAAGGGATCGATCGCAATCATACACTGGAACATGCTACAATTGCAGATTCGTTAGAATCCGTAACCCCTTAATTTCTTGGAGTTTTTATGGCGATCGAGCGTACTCTGTCGATTATCAAGCCCGATGCAGTGGCGAAAAACGTGATTGGCCAGATCTACAGCCGGTTCGAAAGCGCGGGCCTGAAGATCGTTGCAGCGCGCATGGCTCAACTTTCTCGCGTCGATGCGGAGAAATTCTATGCCGTGCATGCCGCACGCCCGTTCTTCAAGGATCTCGTCGAGTTTATGATCTCGGGCCCCGTCATGGTGCAAGTGCTCGAAGGCGAGGGCGCCGTTCTGAAGAACCGCGACCTGATGGGCGCGACCGATCCCAAAAAGGCAGAAAAGGGTACGATCCGCGCCGATTTCGCGGACAGCATCGATGCCAACGCGGTGCACGGTTCCGACGCCGCGGAAACGGCGGCTGTCGAGATCGCGTTCTTCTTCCCGGAAATCAACGTCTATTCACGCTGATCGCCGGACCGGGCGTCCGCGAATCGATGCTTGGTGCGCGCGGCCCCGGGCGTGCGGTGCGCGGCGGTGCATTGAGCGGGCCGCATTGAAACAGCAGGATCCGATATGACGAGCAGTACCCCCGTCAATCTTCTCGACTTCGATGCCGAAGGCCTCGTCGCCTATTGCGACAGCCTCGGCGAGAAGGCGTTTCGCGCCAAGCAGCTGCAGCGCTGGATCCACCAATACAATGCCGCCGATTTCGACGGCATGACCGATCTCGCGAAATCGCTGCGCGCGAAGCTCAAGGATCGCGCGGCGATCGTGATGCCGTCGGTGACCAGCGACCATGTGTCGGCTGACGGTACACGCAAGTGGCTCATCGATGTCGGTCAGGGCAATGCGGTCGAGACCGTGTTCATTCCCGAGGAGACGCGCGGCACGCTCTGTGTGTCGTCGCAGGCCGGCTGCGCCGTCAATTGCCGCTTTTGCTCGACCGGGAAGCAGGGCTTCTCCCGGAATTTGTCGACGGGCGAGATCATCGGCCAACTGCGGATGGCCGAATTTGCGCTGCGTGCAGCGCTGGGTCGCCCGCACCGGCCCGATAGCAAGGGCGAGCGCGTCATTACGAACGTCGTCATGATGGGCATGGGCGAGCCGCTGCTCAATTACGACGCCCTCGTGCCGGCGCTCAGGCTCATGCTCGACGATAATGCGTACGGTCTGTCGCGCCGCCGCGTGACCGTCTCGACGTCCGGGGTCGTGCCGATGATGGACCGGCTCGGCGCGGATCTGCCGGTGGCGCTGGCCGTGTCGCTGCACGCACCGAACGATGCATTGCGCGACAGCCTCGTGCCGCTGAACAAGAAGTATCCGCTGCGCGAGCTGATGGCCGCGTGTAGGCGCTATCTCAAAGTCGCGCCGCGCGATTTCATCACGTTCGAATACTGCATGCTCGACGGGGTGAACGATACCGACACCCACGCACGCGAGTTGCTCGCGCTGACAGCCGACGTACCTTGCAAGTTCAACTTGATTCCGTTCAATCCGTTTCCGGAGTCGGGGCTCGTGCGTTCCAAGGCCGATCGGATCAAGCGTTTTGGGCAAATCCTGATCGATGCGGGCGTGGTGACGACGGTGCGCAAAACCCGCGGGGACGACATCGACGCCGCCTGCGGGCAACTCGCGGGGGCCGTAAAGGATCGCACGCGCGTGGCGGAGCGGATGGGCCGCGGCGCGAACGGCGTGGCCGGCGGCAAAGTAATCGAAGTGCGGCCCGTACGCTGACGCGGCGGGTACGAGGGGGCGCGCTGCGGCGCGCGGTATGGGGGCATGATGCACGCGCCGCCATACAGTGGTCGGATGGACGATCAGACGGTCCGCGCATCGGGGGCATCGAGTGAGCCCCGCGAGGCGCGGAGAGGAAAAAGAGAATCGACGCGAGGATCAGGGATGAGTGAGCCGCAGCATCCGCAATCAGAAGGCACACAGGCGAACGCGGGGCGTTCGGGCGCCGGGGCAAGCGCCGCACCGCATACGCCGCCGGGTGGCGCGCATGCGCCGCTCGACTCTCTTGCCGCCGTCGGCGCGCGTCTTGCGCAATTGCGGGAGGCGAAGGGCTTGTCGGTCGACGATGTGTCGGCGCGGTTGAAGGTCTCGCCGAACAAGATGCGCTCGCTCGAGGCCGGCGATATCAGCCAGTTGCCGGGTACGACCTTCGCGCTCGGTGTTATCCGCAGCTATGCCAAGATGCTTGGCACCGATCCCGAGCCCTTTACGCAGGCGCTGCGGCGCGTCAAGGGCGAGTCCGAGCCCGATCTGTCGATGCCCGCGTCGACGGGGGCGGGTTTGCCGCGCGGGCGTATGTCCGTCTCGCTCGGTGGTACGCCAAAGCACCGGTCCTGGTGGTGGGGCGTGGCTGCCGGCATCATTATCATCATCGCGCTGGCAATGTGGCGCCAGGGCGGCGATTCGTCAGCCTGGCTCGCGCGCCTGAAAGCCAGTGCGGGCGGCATGGCGGCGAATCCGGGCGGCCCAGCCTCAGGCGCGGTCGCGCCGGGCACTGCCGTGACCGCGGCGGGCACGGTCGGCGAACAGGCTGTAGCGGCGCCGGACGCCGCCACGGCGGAAGGCTCGGCGAGCGGTGCCGCCGCAACCGAGGCAAGCGGTCCCCCGATCGCTCGTCTGGAGACGACCGAAGTGCCGCCCGCTGCTTCGCAGCCGGAAATCGCCCAGGCGCCGCCGGCAGCGGCTGCGTCGGCTCCGATGTCAACGTCGGGGGCGGCGGCCCAAGCCGGGCCCGCAGCGAAGGCGTCCGAGCCAGCGGCGGCCGCAGTGCCGGCGTCGGGTGCGTCAACGATTGCCGTCAAGGTCACGCAAGATAGTTGGTTCAGCATACGTGACAAGAACGGCAAAGAACTGTTCTCGGGGCTTGTGCACGCCGGCGACACGAAGGACGTCTCGGGTACGCCGCCGTTCAAGATCACCGCGGGTAATCGTGCGGGGCTCGAATCGATGACGCTCGACGGACAGCCCGTCGATGCGGCGAAATTCGGCCCGAACAAGGGCAACGTCGCGAGATTCACGTTGCCATAATGGTCTAACGCCGCGGCGGCATGCCGCGGTGGTTTCATTCGGGCGCGCAGCGGTTCGCGACTGCTGCGCGCGCAGCGTAACTAGGACTCATGGGTCTTTCGATGCCTACCGACAGCAGCAGTCAGATTTGTTCTTCCACGCCGGTTTTCGGTGGTCACGCGAACCGTCGCACCTCGCACGCGGTCGATGTTCGCTGGGGCGGCCAGTTGGTGACGATCGGCGGCGATGCGCCCGTTCGCGTGCAGTCCATGACGAACACGGACACGGCCGACGCGATCGGCACGGCGATTCAAGTCAAAGAGTTGGCGCAAGCGGGCTCGGAGCTCGTCCGTATCACAGTGAATACGCCCGAGGCTGCGCGGGCCGTGCCCGCGATCCGCGAGCAGCTCGACCGCATGGGTGTGACGGTGCCGCTCGTCGGCGATTTCCATTACAACGGCCATTTGCTGCTACGC
>Ga0207667_10000523_pt1 | contig 50661 bp, 44 predicted proteins | sample KBSCornC52_FD_184301 | JGI IMG/M metagenome (GOLD analysis project Ga0207667, IMG submission 184301) | Corn rhizosphere microbial communities from Kellogg Biological Station, Michigan, USA - KBS Corn C5-2 (SPAdes) (version 2) | ecosystem: Host-associated > Plants > Roots > Rhizosphere > Soil ... | reverse complement strand
CCGGATGCTTGTCACCTCTGCGCTTACGGGTGTGCTCGACCTCTACAGCAAGCTCTCGGCTGCCCCACCGCAGGACGCGCCGCCCCTCTGGATTGGCAACTCCGCTCTCGCCGCGCTCTCCTATACAATCGACCCATTGAACGAAAAGATCACCCTCCGCCCGCCTGGCGCGCCGCTTCCGCCAGGCGCGATCGTGGTTCCCTTCGAGCTGAAGGACGGGCGCATCTGGGTCGACGTGAAGGTCAACGGTAAGAAGAACTTCTCCGCGCTTATCGATACCGGGTCGGTTGGAACGATGCTGCCCGCGAAACTGGTAAAGGATTTGGCGCTCACGCCATCCGCAACCTTTCCAGTTACGCATCCCGATGGCGGCGCGGGGAAAGTCTGCGCGGTCGAGCTGGCCGATATCGCCATGGCCGGCCTCAAGGTCACCGACGTGCAGGCGATCTATGTCGATCAGAAGAGTAAGGACGGATTTGACCCCGACCTCGGCATCATCGGTAATGACGTGCTGCTCCGCTACCGCGTCACAATCGACTGCATGCAGAAGAAGATTGCTTTCGAGAAGTATGCGGCGCCAAAACAGGATACGATTGCAACAGGCGGACCGAGCCGGCCGCAGAACGGTCAGCTTCCAGCCGGCGCGCGCCCATCGGGACAGGGCAACACGAAGATTACGCCGCTGCCCGGCCGGCCAGGTGGCCAGTAAGCCGCGAAAGCACGCTTTCGCTGGATGATCGCCCGCTCTTCCCTCCGCCTTGACGCTCAGGGGAAACGACCGTATAATCCGATAAAGGTCGTTCGCTCACGTAACAACTCGCCCCGCCGAAGGGGAAGGGATCACACCATGCCCACAAGCTCCATCCGCTCGCGAATCGGTGATTCACGGGGTTTACGAGCGTTTACCCTTATCGAGCTGCTAGTCGTCATTGCGATTATCGGCATCCTCGCGTCGATGCTCTTCCCCGTATTCGCGCAGGCGCGTGAGAAGGCCCGACAGACCGATTGCGTCTCCAATATGCGTCAGATTGGCCTCGCGATGATGCAGTACGTCCAGGACTACGACGGAACCTATCCGGAGCAGGACCACCTCTGGATCGACAATTGCAGTCAGCCGCCCTTCTGGCTGGACGTGGCCTACGGCGTTCCGGATTGGAAGATATCGCCATTCGCAAACTGGGCACAGGCGATCTATCCCTATGTCAAGACCGACGGCATTTACAAGTGCAAGTCAAACAAGGGCTGGACGCAGAACTCGAACCCGAAGATGCCCGGCCTGAGCTATGTCTACAACGGTTTCGCGGCCGGCAAAAGCGAGGCTGGGATTCCGTCCTCAACAGACTACATCCTGTTGTACGACTATCGCTATCTCACGTCCTACGCCGTTGCGAATCCGGTACCCTCGTGCTGGGCGTGGTACCCGGGTTGGGCGACGCACATGGAGAATTACAACGTTTTGTACTTCGACGGGCACGTAAAAAACCGGCAGGAGTCACGGTTTCGAGCGGACATCTGGGGCCTGCCGGAGGGCAACCCGTTCTCGTTTTAGGATCGCTGTCGGACCACTAAATCTCAGTCGATTCCGCCGCAAGGGTTCTCAGGGGATTTCACATGGCCTATACGGTCAAACGCAAGCCGATGAAGCCGGAAAAACCGGCGCGCGCCGGCAGCTCGATACTCAGTAAGCTGAAGCCGGACCACCTGCCCATCCCAACCGAGACGGTGAAGGAGGGCGCGCACGAGGTCACCGAGAAGCTGAAGGCCGACATCAGCCGGATCGCGCGGGTGCGCCGCGCCGTCAGCCTGAAACCGATCGTCGGCTGTCTTGACTGCGACGCGACCGGCAAGGCGCCATGCGGCGCGTGCGGCGGCGCCGGCAACCAGAAGCTGGTCTGGAACGACGAGATTCAGCAGTGCGCGACGTGCGACGGGACCGGGCAGGTCACGTGTGCCGAGTGCATGGGCCGGGGCACTGTCGAAAACACGAATCGCAAGAAGCTCATCTGGATGCTGGTGCTCGGCGGCATCGCCTGGGCGTACGTTCTGTTCCGGCTGTGGGGCGGCGACATCCTTCCGGAGCAGCGCGCAAAGTACCTGACGCGAGGCGGCGGGGGCGGCGCGACCGGCGCTCAGGCGCCTGCTGGCGGAGTACTCGGCCATCCGGGCGCAAACCACATCGGAGCGGGCCGGCCCAACGGGGCGGGTCCGCGCGGCGCCGCCGGCCAGCCGGGGATGCCGGGCCAGCCTCCCGTCGGTCGCCCGATGGGCAGCGGCTTTGGAGCTCAGGGTCGCTGAACCAACTCAAGCCGAAACAGGGTGAATTATAACGAGCGGCCGGGGAACTCCCCGGCCGCTCGTTTCAGCATGAATCGAGCGGATCTACGATGCGTGTCGCCCTCGACGCCACGTGAATCCGGCAAGGCAGACCGCCAGAGCGCCGAGAAGCGCAAAGGAACCAGGCTCCGGCACTGCCGTTCCCGTGAGCGAGAAGGTCGCGTTGAAAGGCCCCGTACCTGTAATATCGGTTCCCACGCGCAGCCAGTCCGGATCGAGACTTGCGTTGCGAATCCACGATTGGAGGTCCGGCGTAATGGGAGTTCCGGGCACAACGATCGGCCTGGGCGCCGAAAGCCAGAGGAAGTTGCCATTGCTGAGCAGGACCTGCGGAATGAAGAAGTAGTGGTCCGCGCCGAGGGCAAGAGGCGTTGTGAAGGTGACGTTGAACTCCACCTCCTGACCGGTTACGGCTCCTTCCCCGCCTGTAAGCTGATTTGGCTTCGGGTTGATTCCATTCACGACAGAGTTGGCCGCTGTGAAACTCGATGCGAGGACGCTCGTCGTGAATCCGAGCGAACCCGCGAGGTTGTCACGCGTGTCGAAAGCCACGTCCGACGGCGAGTTGGTGCGGGTAGGCACGTTGATTGTCCGCACGGTGTCCGAATCCTTCGGGAAAACCCTATAGACCTCGACCACGACCTGGCTCACGCTCGATCCGGTTGGGACGAGACCCGTGAATGTCGCCGAGTTGATGAACGTGGTCGGAGCCTTGAGGATGAAATCGTCGGCCGATTCGATCTCGATACCCGCGGGTGAATCCGGCCGCGACGCGGTGGCGATTTTGCCATCCGGGTCGCCGGTGCTGAAGAAGAAGGGAACCTGGGCGAATGCTCTCTGCCCGCCGGCAAGAGCGAGCGTCAGCGCTGAAGCGACAAGGATTCTGCGCATGAATGGTGTCCTTTCCGAGGCTGTCATAGCCTCATCAACGCATAAGTGCGGCCAGCCTGCCGTCCATGGCAACCCGCACATTCCCGCACATGCATAAATCGTGCCAATTCCGACCGAACCGCGGGTGTAGTTTGCGTGGCAGCAAGAGAGCCGGTCCGCATGGATTGCGGACCGGCTCATCGTTATAACGTGGAGCGCCGTCAGGCCCGATTATCGACCACAACGAGAACCCTCTTCTGCGTGTAGGAAGCGCCGTTCTCGTTCAGGCCGCGCACCTCGACGAGATGCTCGCCGTTAGACCACGTCCGCGTGTCGAGCCGCAACGTGTAGGGAGCGCGATTCAGGATTCCGATGACCGCGCCATCCAGCAGAAAGGTGATTGCGCCCGGGTTATCGCCCGCGGAGGGCGCCGCGGTGAGCGTAAGATAGCCGCTGATCGGCTTCCTTCCCGCCGCCCTGAGCTTCGCGATCGCCGTGTCCTGGTAGCGCTGGGAAGCCTCCCGGATGTAGCCCGCCATCTTCGCGGCATCGGGACCGGTTCGGCTTACGATGAAGACGAGCTGGTCGTTCTCCGCCGGGACGTAGTCGGCGGGTAGCGGGCCAGGCTTCCGATTCACAACCTCCTGAACCGGCGACCCGACCGTGGGCAGCAGGTCCTTGAAGAGAGAGCCAACCGGTGTCTGGTTCACCACGATGGCGGCCGGGTCCCGTCGATTCGCGGGCGTATCCGGCAGAAGCCGCACCCGCTTGCCGTCCCCGACGCCGAACGCCATCCCCTGCGAACCCGACTTCTCGACGGCCGGCTCGTCGTTAGTGGCGCCCGGCACGCGGTCCGCCGCGGGCTTTACCACCCGCGCAATGAGCAGCCAGGTTTCACCCCCGTCGAAGCTCGCATCCACCGCCCCATATAGCGTATTCATCACCCGAATCCGATACGTCTCCGCCGCCTTTGCCTGCTCAATCCCCTTCCTCCCTTCCTCCCTTCCTCCCTTCCTCCCGTCCGCCCTACCCGCCGCCGGGCTGATAAGGCACAGCAGGAAGGCGAACGCCGGAGCCGCGTGCATCATGCGCCGAGCGAACGGCATCCTGCGCGGCGCGGAGCTCCGCCGTAAGGGTCGTATCGAGGTTGGGAGCGAATGCAGGCTGCGTGAATGCCTGCTCGAGAAGGGGCCACCAGTTGTAATCATAGACATACGACAGGTCGAAGATCATTACGCCATTGGAGCTGCGGGCCGCGGCCTGAATGGCTTTGGTGAACTCCTCGGGCTTGTTCTGATAATTCAGGCAGTAGATTCCCGCGTAGACCGGGACCGAGTTGGCGACGGCCGCGGTGGAGAGCTGGCCGGCTGCTTCTACCGTGGCGCCCTCCTCGCGCTTCTGCGCGCGGGCTTCGTCGCGAAACGCCACGGGATAGTAGCAGCCGGTCGAGAGCCAGTCCAGGAATTCGGAATAACCGGCCTCGTTGTAGGTCGGGCTTGCCCAGCCTGTGCGGACCTGGAATTTCTCGCTTCCCCAGTTTACGCCCACGCCATAATACTCGCCAAACCATGACCCTACATACGCACCGAACTGCATCGAGGGTTTCACCGCCCGAATCGCGTCTGTCGCCTCGGCCACAAAATCGCGGATGACGCGCGCCCGAAACTCGAGCCACGGCTTGAACAGCTTTCCGCGTTTCGGCGGATGGCCCGGCAGCGGGTCGAACGCCAGCACGTCCTCCGGCCACCGATTCACCGGCTTGCCCAGCCACTGCTCGAACGCTGATTTCGTGAGTTCGCTGTAATCGTTGAACAGGTTGGCGTAGCGCATCCGGTCGAACGAGATGCCGTCCACATCGTAGTTCTGCGCGACCTCCTTCATCAGCGAAATCTCGTAGGCGCGCGCTTCGGGATTCAGCGGGTTTACGAATGCGGCGATCTTCTCGGAGGAGGCCTCCGTCACCTTCACGCGACGCCCCACCGCATTGAACGCCACCCGCTCGCCCGCACGGAGGTGCTGGGTTGCCCAGTCCATCGCCCCATTGTGCAGGCGCAGGAGCTGGCCGTCCTCCGGCGCGGCGAGCGGTTCCGTGTCGAGCAGCGCCGGGTCGATGGCGCCGGCCACCTTCCGATCCGAATCGAGTACAACCGCAAGCCGCTCGCCCGGCTTCGCCTCGGGCTCCTGCACTGCGTCCTCGCCCTCTACCAGTGTCCGCGTGGGGTCGTCCGGATCCTCGGATCCCCGAATCGGGAGCCGGGATCCATCCAGCGACACGAGCGTCCGATCGACGTAATAGGTGGTCGATTGCCACGCCGGCTTCCGGTAAGCCAGACCTGTATTGAAGTACTTGTGGCCCTCCGAAAATACGTTGAACGAAGCGCAGACCTGAAGCCCGGCCTTGTGCCCCTCGTCGACGAACGCCGCGAGCACGTCGAAGTCAGGATAAGTCTTTCCCTTCCACTCCCTCAGCCGGTCGGCAATCCGACTCTTGAAGAGCACCTGCCCGACGACCGGCTTCACATCTACCACGATGGATGTGAAGTTCGCCTTCCGGCAGTGCGCCACGATGTCGCGCACGCCTTCGATGGTCGTGATTCGGTCGATGTTTGCGGTCGCGTCGATCCACATCATTCTGCCCTGCATGCCGAGATTCGCCGTCAACGCCCGCCCGAAATCCGGCGTGCGTCCCTGCGGCGATGCGGCGCGGCTGATTAGTGGAAGAATGGCGACGGCGAGAAGGAGAGGGGAGAAGCCTGGTTTGGTAAAGCGCAAGAGACAACCTCACATAAGTTTTCCCGCCAAGAGGCAGGACACAGACCATATTATAGTCTGAAATCCCGCCTTCCTTCAGTCCCGCCCCGGTTTCAGCTTGGTCATCGCTGCCTCTCACGTATCGCCAACCACGCGAGCAGCCCGACGAACGCCCCGATGCCCGTGCCGGACAAGAGATAGACGGGCCCGCCGTGGCCGCCATCGATGTCGTGGAGAAACTGCATGGTGCATCCGCCAAACGCGCCCAGCCCCGCGCACGCCGCGCCCGCGATGATGGCTCCGGCCGGTCCGCAACCCTTTGGCTCCTCATTCATGATGTCATACCCGCGCCTGGCGCTTACATTGCATGTGGCTCCCATCGGGTAGCCGGTGTACAAGACAAGATAACCAGGCGTACAAGACAAGCTGGGCTCGACTACAAGAGCGCCGTCCCGGTACCCAATCCGGAGTGTACTGCGTTTGCCGAGCACAGGATAATATCGGACGCGCGACCAGGGTTCCCGATCAGCGATTGGTCCGGGGGATGGGACAACCTGCCGCACGGCAGAGGGATCGTGTGATTCCACCCCACGTTGACAACCCGTTGCGACTTTGGGCTTCCAAAGTGTAAGCCACGAAGGTGGCTTTCGTTTCATAGAGAGGGGTTTCAACCCCGGACATGACCCACCTGCCGGTGTGCCCCTCTCCTCGCAAAGGAGGGTTGGGGAGGTTCTCGGTCGTTAAGCCCCCTCTCCTGTTTTTGGGAGAGGGGTTTGGGGCTGAGGGATCCCACATCCTCCCTAAACCTCGGGTCCATCCGCACCCGATAATAACTCATCAGCCGCAAACAGGGGGAGGAGCGCCGGAATTGTCAGCGCAGATCAATCAGGGAGCGACCGTAGAGCTCAGGCTCGCCACCACCGGCGTCGTCTGGATCGCCGAGTTGGAGGCGCAGGGAGCGGAGCACCTCCGCGTGCGCCTTCGCGAGGACGATCTCGGAGTTCTCCCCATACTCACGCCGGGAACGTCGCTCGAATGCACCATGCGCTCCGAAGATGGCCGGTACTACGTTGTCGGCAGCGTTCTCCAGCAGTCGCGGGCGACCGTCTGGCTCTCGCTTCCGCCGATGTGGCGGAAGACCGAGCGACGCGAGTTCGCGCGCCAGTCCGGCGGATTCGCGGTCCGCTATGATTCCGAGTTCGCAAATGGAATCGCCCACTGCGTGGACGTGAGCGCGGGAGGCATGAAGATTCGCGTCAAGCAGGAGCTCAGGGCAAAGTCGCGCATGGAGCTGCTGTTCACCCTCCCCGGCGAGGCGCTGCCGGTCCGCGTCCAGGGCGTCGTACTCCATTGCAAGCCTGCGGAGATCGCCGAGAACGGCTTCGAGCTCGGCGTCAAGTTCAGCGATCTCCAGATCGGCGATGCCGCGCGAATCGCCCGCTACTGCGGCGGATAACCGAGCGCCCGTCACGCCCGCGCAGGAACCCCGGCGTCGTTTCGCGAACCCACCACCAACGCAATGCTGGAGGGCGCCACCATGACACCGGTCTATATCGCTACGTGGAAGTTCGGCGTCGAAGCCTGCGAGGTCGGATTGCGGGCGCTGCTTGAAGGCGCTTCCGCGCTCGATGCCGTGGAGGTCGGCGCCAACGTCGTCGAGGAGAACCCGACCGTCAACAGCGTCGGATACGGCGGCCTGCCCAACGCGGAGGGCGTCGTCGAGCTCGATGCCGCCATCATGGACGGCGCGACCCACAGCGCGGGCGCGGTCGCGGCACTCACGGGAATCCGCAAGCCCATCTCCGTGGCCCGCCGCGTCATGGACGAGACGCCGCACGTCATACTCGCCGGCCACAATGCACGCCGCTTCGCCCTCCAGCAGGGCTTTCCCCTCGCCGACCTATCAACCCCCGAGTCGATGGAGCGCTGGCGACGGTGGCGCGCCGAGCAGACCGCTCCCGACGTAGCGCACTTCGACGATCCGTCCCCTCGCCCGAAGGCCTGGAGCGAAGAATCCGGCAGCCTGGATCAGACCTCGCACGACACGGTGGGCGTCTGCGCGCTCGACCATGCAGGCAACCTCGCCGCAGGCTGCACGACTTCGGGAATCGCATGGAAGCGGCCGGGGCGCGTTGGGGATTCGCCGCTGATAGGCTCCGGCCTCTATGTGGACAACGAGGTAGGCGCCGCAGCCGCAACGGGCAATGGCGATGAGATGATGAAGGTCTGTCTCAGCTATCGCGTGGTGGCGTTGATGGAGGAGGGCCGGCCGCCGCAAGAGGCATGTGAGGAGGCAATTCGCTATCTGCTCCGTAAGCGGCCCGGCCACCAGAGCCGGGGCGCGGCATGCATCGCGCTCTCGAAGGACGGGCGAATCGGCGCCGCCGCGACCCGTGCCGGATTCAGCGCCCCGGACCGCCTCTGGCAATACGCGTATTCAGATGGTGAAGCGGTGCGGCTCGTGGAAGGCGTCTACATCTCGCTCGACTAAAGCCGCCCGAAAACCATAAAACCAAACCGTTCCGGCCCTCGTAGACCTCAGTATGAGCGTACCGGTCATAACACCAACATCGGGCGGCCCGCGCCGCCTCCAGTCCGAGCGCTGGCTGCTCGTCGCTGCCACGCTCGTCTCGCTCGCCCTCCAGTACATTCCGGGCGCGCAGCTGGCGCTCTACCCCATCCGCCTCTTCGTCACCATCATCCACGAGAGCGGCCACGCGGCGATGACCCTCCTTACCGGTGGCGCGGTCACCGGCATGGCGATTCACCCGGATGGCAGCGGCGTCACCTATTCGCTTGGCGGCCTGATCTTCCTCATCTATATGGCCGGCTACCTCGGCGCTACGGCGTTCGGGGCGCTGGCAATGCAGATGTGCCGCCGCTCCGGGAACGGAAAGAACGCGCTTCTCTTCCTCTCGGCGATTACCCTCGTCGCGACCGGGCTCTGGATGCGGCCCTGGGGCGACTCGATGTTCGGCTTCTTCGCCGGTCTCGCCATCGGACTTGCGCTGCTGCTCCTCTCCCGCAGGCTGACAGAATCGGTGGCGAGCTTCGTGACGGCTTTCCTCGCCGTTCAGCTCTGCCTCAACGCCCTCGTCGACATCCGCATCCTGATTTTCCTGACGACCTCCACGCACGCCGACAACGACGCCGTCTTCATGGCGCAGGCGTTCGGCATGACGCCCTGGTTCTGGGCTCTCCTCTGGGCGGCCGGCGCGGGCGCCATCCTCGTTCTCTCGCTACGCTCCTACTGGCGCAACACACGCTAACCGCGAGCCTTAGTCGCCTGCGCGCCCGCTGCCTCCGTATTGGCTCCCGATCATCCCAACATGACCGTCCAGATAGCTCGCGATGTTTCGCTGGCGGTGCCGGCCAGGCGACGGCATGCTATCACCCGCGTCCGATGCGTTCTTCGCGAGATTCGTCGAATCGAAGGTCATCAGCGTCGATTGCGGCGAGTTGAAGGACGACATCTCTTTCCGGTCCAGCGCGCTGTCGAAGGCATATCCGTAGATCGAATCATCGCGCATCGAGGCGGTCGGGCAGTGCTCCGGCGGGAACGTGTACGGCGAACCGGGGCTCGAAGAGGCGGATCGGATATAGGGCTCGATGTCGTTCATCCACCGCGGCTTGCCCGGCAGCTTCTCGTCGTAATCCTGCGTGTACATCAATATGCCGAGCGCAAGCTGCTTCTGGTTGCTCATGCATGACGTCGCCCGGGCCGCCTCGCGCGCTTGCGCGAACACCGGGAACAGGATGGCTGCAAGTATCGGGACGAAGAGGAAGAGGCAGCCGCACCCTCCCAGAACGAACGCCCACCAGGGAATCCTGCGACCCGGCGGCGGCGGGTATGGGTACTGGCCGGGAGGGGGCGGAAAGCCCGGCGGACCATAGCCCGGCTGCGCATATCCCTCCGGTCCATAGGCCGGCCGGCCCGGCGGGGGAACCTGACCGGGGAAGGGCGGCGGCCCCTGCGGCGGGTTCGTCGGTGGTGGCGGCGCTGGGGGTGGCGGATTATATTCGGGTCCGCCGGAGCCCGGTCTATCCTCAGGTGGCTGCATCTCTTCTGCCCTCCCGTCCACGTCCCTTACGGCTGCGTTCCGGCGCCCACGGCATCGAACTGCATCCTGACCGAGCCGTCACCATAACCGATGTTGTTTCCTGCCCGGATGGGCTCGCCTCGCCCGCGCTTTCCCCGGTGCCGGCCCGGCTTGGGCAGGCTCTTCAGAGCATCGGCAGCGTTCGCGGCGAGGTTCGACGAGTCGAAGACGATTGGCGTCTTCGCCGGCACATCGATTCTCGACCGCATCCTGCCCGCGATTCGGCTGTCCATCGCGTATCCGAAGCCGTTTGGGTTTGCCTGGACGACTGTCGGACAACGGAGCCGGTCCGGTTTGTCCAGGTACGGTCCGACCGACAAATTCCACTTCTCCGCGGGCGGGTAGGAGTCCTCGTAGTCATCGGCATACAACTGGAACGCCCGAGTGACTCGCATCAGATTGGAGCGGCACTCGCCGGACTGCCCAATCAGCCGGTAAGGGCCCATCATCGACCCGAGCAGCAGCGCGAACCCCCAGAGCGCGACGACGCCGCAGCCGGCGCAGGAGAGGGTCCGCAGCAGCCAGTTCCCGGAAGCCGATTCGCTCAGCCGCACCGCGCGCTCCTGAATTCCGACTCCTACTTCGTGACCAGCCGGCCGTCGAGGTAAATGATGTTGTTGTGTCCGTCGTGACGTCCTGGCGAGGGGAGGCTCGTCACGTCGTCGTGGGCATTCGGCTTCAGGTCCGACGAATCGTAGAAGAGCGGCACGTGCGCCGCGTCGCTCACGTCCTTCCACTTCTTCCCGCCCAGCGCCGCGTTCATGGCATAGCCGTATGCGTTCGCGCTGGCGACCGACGGGCAGTGGAGCTGCTTGTCGTCCGGCACCTTTTCGCGAATCAGGTCCGTCCAGCGATCCGCTGGCGGGAGAGTGTCGTCCCATGCATCCGCGTAGAGCAGGGCGGCCTTGTGGAGCTGCCGCAGGTTGTCCGGACAGGCCTTTCCGCGCGCTCCCTCTTCGATCGATTGCCTGACCTGGAGCTGGGAAACAGTACGGTAGATGGGCGCCATCGACTGGTAGAAGATGGTCGCCGCGGCGATAAGCATTCCGAGGCCGAGCACCTTTGTAGCCCGTCCGGCCGCGCCCGTGAGCGCCCCCGCCAGCAGCGCGAGCGGCGGAACAAGCGTGAGAATCTGCGGCAGGTAGATGCGGTCGTTCTTGATCGGCACGCCCGCCTTCGCCGAGAGCGACACCGCAATCGCCCAGAACACGACCGGAAAGATGGATGCCTTCAGCGCGTTCCCGAGCGTCCTCGCAATGCGTCCTCCCACGACGCCGACAATGAAGTGCCCGAACGGTCCCACGATGGGGTAGAGCAGTCCCGTCGGGAGCGACAGCGCGAACATCCATGCGCCCGCGCGCAACGTGGATCCTTCTGGCGGGGATGGCGGCGGTGGATTTGTTGGCGGGGTGGAAGTAGTCTCTCTGTCCAATTGAACCTCTCAGAACCTGTTGTTCGCCCTGACCGCAATCGGTCCGGGCAACAATAGCAGTCTACTCCATGAACCGCCCTTCACGCCTCCCGACTCTCTTCGGTCTTCTCGCGAAGCCACGGAACACTTGCGAACCTCCCTCGTAACAGATAGAGCGGCGACCGCAATCACACGCGTTGGGAGGAATGAGATGGCTGAGCATGAATCGATATCCGCGGACAAGGTAACCGATCACAAAACGATTCGCGAGTGGGTCGAGGCGCGCGGCGGGCATCCCGCGTGCGTCCGGGGAACGGGCAGCGGAAAAATGGACCCTGGCGTCCTCCGCATCGACTTCCCGGGATTCAGCGGTGAGGAGTCGCTGGAGCAAATCACCTGGGACGCGTGGTTCCGGCAGTTCGATGCGAACGATCTCGCGCTCCTCGTCTCCACCGAGAAAGGAAACCGATTCAACAAGCTTGTGAATCGGGAGGCCGAGGCGCACTCCAAAGCCGCCTGACCGCCACCAGGACACTCACCTTACGCCAGCGGCCTCAACAGACTGGGTACACTCCGCGGCGAACGGGAGGCTGTACCCTCCCGCTACCGTGTGCGGGAACCGGAGGCTGCACCCTCCCGCTCACATGCGCTTCGCGCCAACTCCGCACCAGACACTCACCGGGCGCGGGAAGCATACCCAGGTGTCGTTCCGCGCACGGAGGTGTGGGGCTGGCCGCAGGCATGGCAGCGGCGAGGCGCAGCCCGCCGATCGTCTGAGCCGCCGGTACCGCAGCGCTCTCTCCGAGCTCGCGAAGTGACGGAGCCCGTCTGGCTCGACCGGGAGGACGCGCTCGGCATTCACGACATGTTGCTGGCGCAGCATGGGCGGCTGGCCGGTGTGCGCGACAACGAGCTCCGCGAATCCGCGCTCGCCCGGCCCCGCAACCATCATGCTTACGGCGAAACGAGCATGCACGTGCTCTCAGCGATGTACGCGGCGGGCGTAATCCGGAATCATCCGTTCGTGGACGGGAACAAGCGAACCGGCTTTATGCTGGCGGCCATGTTTCTCGAGCTGAATGGGTGGGAGCTCACGGCGAGCGAGGAATCCGTCGTCATGAAGACATTCGGGCTTGCGTCAGGCGATATCTGGGAGGAGGAGTACGCGGCGTGGCTCGAAGAGGATTCGCGGCGATTATGAAGGTCAGCCGGAGCGCCGGACAGCGCGGACGCGAAGTAACCACCTGATCTCCATTGCAAGGGCTATCCACAGGGTCACATAGACCAGCAGCAGCCACGAGGTGAGGCCCATCTCCGATGCGCCGACCTGCATCGCGCTCGTGGTCCAGAAGACAAGCGCAAGGCTCGTTACTACCACAAGTGCGATTGTTGGGATCTTGCGCAAATTCTCCTGCCGTTCGCGGCGGACCTCCGCGCTGTAGAAGGTCTTAACCGTCTCATGCAGCTCGCCCATCCGCCTCTGCCTGCGCCACCAGAGGAATCCCCCGGCAACGCAGAGCATCGGCAGCATCACGATCACCGCCGTGGTGCGCGCCTCGTTACCAACCGACCCGGCAACCACGCGAATCAATTGCAGGGCGACCCAAATGGACCCGAGGCCTCCGGTAACGTAAGTCCCCACGGACGCTTTCAGGTTCTTTCGTGAGAGTTCGTGCTGCGGCCGCAATCGCGCCGCGTTGTGGAACATCTCGATTCCCTCTTTCCGCCTGCCCTGCTTGTTGAGCGCGACCCCGAGGTTGTTCATCGATTCCCAGTGCTCCGGGTCGAGCGCAAGAGCGCGGCGGTAGTGCTGCTCTGCCTCCGCCCACGCGCCATGCCGAAAGGCGACGAGGCCGGCGGTATAGTGTGCGAGAGCCTGATCCGGGGCGGTGGTGACCAGATTTGCCGCGATCTGTCTCGCTTCAGGCAAGCTGCGGTTATCCATCAGGCAGAGAGCGATGGTATGAAGCGATTCCGGCTGGTGGGGGGCGAGGCGGACTGATTCACGCGCGGCCGCCAGCGCCTCTTTCGGCTGCTTCAAATGGAGCAGGCAGAGCGCGCGAATCCGGTGCGGCCACTCGCTGGACGGCTGGAGGCTGGCCGCCCGTTCAGCGGAAGCGAGCGAATCACGCCAGCGACCTTTGCCGTAGTGGGCCTGTGCGAGGAGACAGTGTGGCCGGGCGGATTCCGGGTCTGCCGCCGTGGCCTGCAGAAGCAGCTTGACGGCGTCGTCGGTTCGGCCCAGATCGAGAAGATGGGCGGCTTCAGAGCAGAGGCGATGCGTGGGGCTGACTGGCACAAACGACTCCCAATGTGGAATTCAGATCGATTCTATCACATCGGGCATGAGCGGCCCCGGCCCCCAATAATGGGGGAGGAATGCAACCTTGCGCTCAGCCGTGGTGGAGGTGCGGGTGAATCGCATGGACCGCGAGAACGGTGAGTGCGAGCGGGGCCGTGTAGAGCGTTGCCCATGCGATGCCCCAGGAGACCGCCCGGAGGACGGACGTCTTGCAGTCCCGTCGGTCATTGACAGCGCGGGCCGCCATGCCGCGAACGAGAAGGTAGAGCAGGAACGCCAGGCCGGGAATGAGGAACTCGACCGCGAACCAGATTCCCACGATGAGCAGGAGAACGGCCACGACGACCAGGACGACGGCGCCGCATCCTTCCACGCCCAGATCCAGCGAGAGGCAGCCGTCGAGTCCGACGTCGCTCAGGCCGGAGCGGCCCAGCTTCGGCGCGTGCGGGTACGGCATGTCATCGGCGACGTCACAGCCACGGTAGAGCAGCCACCCGATCGCGCACGCCCACACGAGCCACCATGCGCCGAGCACCATCTCGAACTCGACCCAGCGGGGAAGGTGCGCGGCGACCGGGAGAAGGACGCCCGAGACGGCGAAGCAGAGCACGAGGAACGCGACGCTCCACTTGCCGGAGACTGCCGCGATTCTCGCATGCGAGAGCGTGATTCTGCGTTGTGGTTCGATCGTCTTCTCCGGCCATAAGCCGCGAAACGGGTTCGGTTGCTATCGCCTTGTCCGATCCGGAATGAAGGAGCGCCGCCACCCTCGCAGGACCATTTTGGTGGTGAGGATGAATGCCCCCTTGAAGTTGTACTTCCACGAGGCGTGCGCGGGATCGACCCAGGTTGCGCAACCCATGCCTATCAGCCGGTCGATGCGCTCCGTCATCATGTGGTGGAGGTCCCCGAAGGGATCGTCCGGATTGAAGGGGACCGCCTGCACCCCGGATGTTGCGACGCGCTGCCAGTGCTTCTCAAGCTGGCGGTCGAACGCGGCATCCTGTGCCAGGACCTCCTCATTGAGCCCCGTCAGGTCGCTCTCGCTGGCCTTCGGATTCCGAATGGTGATGAGGCGACTGCCGTTTGTCAGGCGGGTGTAGAAGGTCGTGTTTTCCACCGAGATTGAGGCCAGCGTGCCGCCGCTGACCGAGGCGAGAATCAGGCGGTCCGGCGAGAGCCAGAAGTCATATCGAATCTTGTACAGCCTTCCCTGCGCGCTGCGCATTACGCCGATGGAGCGGAAGCCGCGCTGCCAGGCTGTGTAGTTCACGCCGGTGATGTGCGCGGTTGCCGGAACGGGTCCGCTTCCATCATATGCGGGCGGAGCCGGGGAGATGCCGGGCGGAACCGCCTCCGCCGGCTGCGCGGGCGCATAGGGCCAGACGAGCCGCTTCTCCCATATCGCGGCGGCAAATCCGAGCGTGAACGGGAACAGCAGAGCGAAAACGAGAAAGGCAACGCCAATCCACATGCTGGAAGCCTCCGTCGAGTTGAAGACGATCGGTCACGGGATTGCGGCCGCTGTGTGGACGGCCGTCAGGCTACCATACGCGATGTCACGGCGGATTCCTGCCGGGAGTGAGCAGCGGGATATATGGCAATGTTGGCAGCGCTCAAGCCGAGCAACCTCTCTGGTTGTCCGAAGGACGCATCCCCGACGAGGACATGTGTCCTCGTCGACTCACGAATCAGGAGGTCAGACGCTGCTCGAGCGCATCCAGCTCGTTCCACATCTCACGCGGGAGCTTGTCGCCGAAATTGACGAAGAACTCGCGGATGCCGGCAATATGCGGCATCCAGTCCTCGCGGTTGACGGTGAGGAGTCGTCGCAGTTTGGCGGGATCGAGGTCTAGCCCTTCGGTGTGAAACGACTCGATCGTGGGGAGGAGGCCGATGGCGCTTTCGACCGCTTCGGCGCGTCCCTTGATGCGGTCGAGCATCCAGATGAGCACGCGGACGTTCTCGCCGAATCCGGGCCAGAGGTAGTTCCCCTCTTCGTCCTGCAGGAACCAGTTTACATGGAAGATGCGAGGCGGGTCCGCCATTCGGCGGCCCATGTCGAGCCAGTGCGCGAAGTAGTCGCCCATGTGATAGCCGCAGAACGGAAGCATGGCCATGGGGTCGCGGCGGAGCACGTTCGATTCGCCCGTAGCCGCCGCGGTCGTACGCGAGGCCATCGTCGCTCCGACAAACGTGCCGTGCTGCCAGTCGAACGCCTCGAACACGAGCGGCGCGACCTTGTGCCGCCGGCCGCCGAACATGATTCCGGAGATGGGCACACCGCGCGGGTCTTCCCAATGCGGAGAGATGGCGGGATTCTGGCGGGCAGGCGCGGTGAATCGTGAGTTCGGATGCGCGGCGGGCCCCTCGCCGGTCCACGGGTTCCCCTTCCAGTCGATGAGCGGCCGGGGCGGGTTCTTGTCCTTGCCCTCCCACCAGGGGATGCCATCCTCCGAGACAGCGACATTCGTGTAGATGGTGTTCCGGTGCGCCGCGGCGATGGCATTCGGATTCGTATGGACGTTCGTACCGGGCGCGACGCCGAAGTAGCCAGCCTCCGGGTTCACGGCCCAGAGCCGCCCATCCTCGTCATGAATGAACATCCACGCGATGTCGTCGCCCACCGTGCGGACCTTATAGCCCTCGTCGGCCAGCGGGCTCACGAGCATGGCGAGGTTGGTCTTGCCGCACGCGCTGGGAAAGGCCGCGGCGAAATACGTCAGCTCGCCGGAGGGGTCTTCCAGCTCGAGGATGAGCATGTGCTCCGCCATCCACCCTTCGTCGCGCGCCATGACGCTGGCAATTCGGAGCGCGAAGCACTTCTTACCGAGCAGGGCGTTGCCGCCGTAGCCGGAGCCATAGCTCCAGATGAGGCGCTCCTCGGGGAAATGGAGGATAAAGCGGCGGTTGGGGTCCAGCTCGCCGATGGAATGGAGGCCGGGCACGAACTCGCCCGTGTCGCCAAGCTGGTCGAGCGCGACCTGCCCCATCCGCGTCATGATTCGCATGTTCGCGACGACGTAGGGGCTGTCCGTAATCTCGACGCCGACTTTGCTGACCGGCGAGCCGACCGGTCCCAGCACATACGGCACGACGTACATCGTCCGGCCCCGCATGCAGCCGTCGAAGAGCGCGCCGACCTTCGCCTTCGCCTCGGCCGGGTCCATCCAGTTGTTCGTCGGGCCGGCATCCTCCTCGCGGCGGGAGCAGATGAACGTGAGGTGCTCGACGCGGGCCACATCGTTGGGATTGGAGCGGTGGAGGTAGCAGCCAGGATACTCCTGCTCGTTGAGCTTCTGCAGCACTCCGTCGAGCACCATGTTGTCGAGCAGCCGCGCGTTCTCCGCCTCGGACCCGTCGCACCAGACGACTCTATCCGGCCGGCAGAGCGCCGTGCATTCATCCACCCACTCCGCCAGTCGTCGATTCACCCGCCATCCTCCGAAGCGTTCTCGTCACGCGCCAATATACCGCGCCTGAACGATTCATTGTAGCACCTCGGCCCCAACGCATCTTCGCGCTCGGCCGACCACTAACCGCCGTCGCCTGTGGGCTATAATACGATCAACCTTTTGGAGGACCCGAGGTCATGGACGATGAGCTTGCGCGGCGCGTAGAGGAAGCCGTTTCCAAAGCGTGGCGGACGGACGACCCGGACGTCAGGACGCTCACGCGGCACCATTCGGACGGGAAGCTCGACGTCACCGTCGTTACCCGTCTGTTCGAATCGGAACCGTGCGAGGATCGCGAGCGGATGCTCTGGTCCGTGCTCCGATCGTTTCCGCCGTCCGATACCGTGCAGATGACCTACAGCCTCCTTCTCACTCCGTCCGAAGCCAGCGACTTCGCCGCCGACCTGCCGGCCGCGGCGGAAGATCCTGACGACGTCCCGGGCGCCCGAAAGGATCCGCATTGAGAGCCATTGTCAAAGCCGAGCCCGGCCCGGGCGCCATCATCCGCGACGTTCCCGAGCCGCAAATCACGAAGAACGACCAGATTCTCGTCAAGGTACTCGCGACCTCCATCTGCGGCACCGATTATCACATCTACTCCTGGGACGCGTGGTCCTCGAACCGCGTGAAGCCGCCGCGCATCATGGGCCACGAGTTCGCGGGCGAGGTCGTCGAGGTTGGGTCGGACGTGACCGGATTCCGCGTCGGCGACTATGTTTCGGGCGAATCGCACTGGGTCTGCAACCACTGCCTCCAGTGCCGGAGTGGCCAGAAGCACGTCTGCGCCAACACGCGTATTCTGGGCGTGGACGTGGACGGCTGCTTCGCGAGCCACGTGGTGATTCCCGAGGGCTCCGCCTGGAAGAACGACCGCTCTGTCCCGCCCCACATCGCCTGCATCCAGGATCCCCTCGGTAATGCTGTACACGCGACGCTCGCAGGGGATATCGTCGGCAAGTCGGTGGCGGTGCTCGGGTGCGGCCCTATCGGAATCTTCGCCGTGGCGGTAGCGAAGGCCGCGGGCGCGAGCGCGGTATATGCCACCGACACGCGCGCTTACCGGCTCGACCTGGCCGGAAAGCTTGGCGCGGACGGCACCGTGGACGTGACGAAGCAGGACCCCGAGGCGTACTTCAGGCAGGTCACGCACGGCGAAGGAGTCGACGTCGTACTGGAGATGTCCGGCGCTCCCATCGCGATCCAGCAGGCGATGCGAATCGCGCGGACCGGCGGCCGGGTCTCGCTCATGGGCATTCCCGCTGGCAAGGTCGAGCTGGCGGTCGCCGAGGACATGATATTCCGCGGGCTGGACATCAAGTGCATTGTCGGCCGCCGCCTCTACGAGACGTGGGACACCATGAGCGCGCTCCTGAAGACCGGCAAGCTGCACGTCGAGCCCGCCATCACGCACCAGCTCAGCTTCGACGACTATGACCATGGTATGCAGCTCATGCGCGACGGCCTTTGCGGCAAAGTTGTCTTCCACATGGAGTAGCGCTTTGCGCTCGGCTTTCGTACAATGTGTTAGGAGGGATGAGTATGGCCATCATGATGCCTGTAGACATCGGCGCTCTAAGCGACGAAGCGAAGCTCGATCTTATCACTCAACTATGGGATTCAATAGAATCACGCCGTAACGGAATCCCGTACGCGAAATACCAGCGCCGGATCGTGGCCGAGAGATTGAAGGCACATGCGGAGAGCCCGGATGTTGAAGTGGACCTGGAGACGTTTCGCGCCAGCATGTATAAGCCGTGAGGCTGCGATTCACTATCCGGCCCGAGTTTCGAGAGGATGTCGCCGATGCCCGCGATTGGTATGCGTTGGACCGGCCGTCGCTTGGTGACGACTTCGTCCAGGAAGTGCTGCGGACACTCGACCGCATTAAAGCCCATCCGGGATCATTTGAGGAAGTTGAGCCATTTATACGACGAGCTATCCTGCATCGGTATCCCTATGTTCTGTTCTACGAGCACACGGGTGATGCGATAACCATGCTCGCGTGCGTCCATGGCAGCCGTGATCCGCGTCGCCCACACGGTTCGGAGTAGCCAACACGATTCCAGCCACGGGCGCAAACCCGTTGGACAGGACGAGGGCCAATGCCTTTCAAATACGGGGAGTCACGCTCAATACGCCGACCGGGTCGAAGCATTCGCGCACGAGGATTGGTTCGCACCGGCAGGTTGGGAGCGCGGATGCTTGGCCCCTACCTGCGAACAGGTCACCGCAGCCACCGCCTTGTTTGAAAGGCGTTAGGATTAGGGTACGCGCCCTTGACGATCCGCACACCGGAGCCTTGACGTGAAAGACCCGCGATATCGAAAACTGGCGCAGCTTCTGGTGTCCCACTCCATCGCGGTGAAGCCGGGCGACAAGGTCTTCATCGAGACGTTCGACATCCCCGTCGATTTCGTGGCGGAGTTGATTCGGACCGTCGCGGAGGCGGGAGGGCTGCCGCTCGTCAGCACGAATCAGATGGCAGTGCGGCGCGCGCTCTACCAGGTCGCCACCGAGGAGCAGATGCGGCTCATCGGCGAGATGGAGAAGGCGCGGATGGAGGCGGTGCAGTGCTACATCGGCGTGCGGGGGGCGGAGAACATCAGCGAGCTGAGCGACGTGCCGCGGGACAGAATGTCGCTCTACGAGCAGCACTGGTGGCATCCGGTCCACAGCGAGGTGCGGGTAAAGCAGACGCGCTGGGTGGTGCTGCGGTGGCCGAATGCGAGCATGGCGCAGGCGGCAGGGATGTCCACGGAAGCGTTCGAGGACTTCTACTTCGATGTCTGCGCGAACGTGGACTACGCGGCGATGGCGCGGGCGGCGCTGCCGCTGAAGGAGCTGATGGACCGGACGGACCGTGTGCGAATCACGGGACCTGGGACCGACCTCTCGTTCAGCAAGAAGGGAATCGCCACGATTCCCTGCGCGGGCGAGCGGAACATTCCCGACGGCGAGATATTCACGTGCCCGGTGCGCGATTCGGTGAACGGGACTATCCAGTACAATTGCGAGACGCTCTACCGCGGCACGGTGTTCAACAACATTAGGCTCGTCTTCCGGGACGGGAAGATCGTGGAGGCGACCGCGGGCGGCGACACAGCGAAGCTGAACGAGATTCTCGACGCGGACGAGGGAGCGCGATTCACCGGCGAATGGTCGCTGGCGTTCAATCCGCGGATACTCAGGCCGATGAAGGACATTCTCTTCGACGAGAAGATCGCCGGCAGCTTCCACCTCACGCCAGGCCAGGCTTACGACGAGGCCGACAACGGCAACCGCTCGCAGATTCACTGGGACATGGTCTGCATCCAGCGTCCGGAGTTCGGCGGCGGCGAGATCTGGTTCGACGACGTGATCGTGCGCAAAGACGGCCTCTTCACCCTGCCGGAGCTTGCCAGCCTCAATCACGCCGGCTGAAACGAAAATCCCATGCTGGCTCCCCTTCTCGCACTCCTTACCTTAATGCCCGGCCAAACGCCTGACATGCCGCTCATCGGAATCTCGCCGAACGTGAAGGTGGGCGGAACGATTCAGGAGTTGGTGCAGAACCTGAAGGACCTCAAGGCGGCGGGGCTGCGGCTGCAATACGTCAGCGTGAAGTGGAGCGAGCTGGAGCCGGACAAGGGCAGGCTCGACCTGAAAAAGATCGATGACGCGGTGCGAGGTCTCGGCGGCCTCGGCTTCGACCTGGCGATAACGATTCAGACGCTCGATACGAACAACCGGACCCTGCCGGCCGACCTGATGGACAAGCCGTTCGATTCGCCCGAGATGCGGTCGCGGTGGGAAGCGCTGCTGCGGGCGGTCGCGCCGCGACTCACCCCAAGGGTACGGTGGGTAATGCTCGGCAATGAGGTGGAGGTGTACCTGGCCTCGCACGGCGCGGAGCTGGAGCCTTACGCCGGATTCGTGGAGCGGGGACGGGCGCGGCTTCGGGAGCTGAAGCCGGCACTGCCGGTCGGGGTTACGTGCACATTTGGCGGCGCGCGGGCAAGGCCAGACCATTTCCGCCGCCTCAACCGCGACACGGACTTCGTTTCGCTCACCTACTACCCTCTAAAGCCGGATTTCAGCGTCCAACCGGTGTCGGTCGTGCCGGCGGACGTCGCGAAGATGGTCGAGATGGCGGGCGGGAAGCCACTGCTGATTCAGGAGGCCGGCTACCCGGCGGACCCGCTTCTCGGAAGTTCGGAGGATGCGCAGTCGGCGTTCGTGGACGCGCTGTTCAACGCTGTGACGAGCCACCCGGGCCGAATCGCAGCCGTCAACTACTTTCTGCTGGTGGACTTCAACGACCAACTCGTGGAGACGTTCCTCAAGTATTACCGCGTACCGAACGCTAAATTCCGCGCCTATCTGGCCACGATCGGCCTCCGCAAACAGGACGGAACGCCGCGGAAAGCATACGGGACATTCATGGCGCGGCTCAAGGCGCGGAACGCCGCAACCCGATAGGACACGAATCATGAACAGCACGCTTCAGAACTGGCTCGGCGAGCAGATCGACGCGCTTAAAGAACAGAATCTCTACCGACCGCTGGTGGAGCTTCAGTCGCCGCAGGGCGGGCGAATCACGGTGAACGGCAAACGGGTCGTGAACCTCTCGTCCAACAATTACCTCGGCCTGGCCAACCATCCGAAGCTGAAGGAGGCGGCAATCAAAGCCGTGCAGGAGTGGGGCGCGGGCGCGGGCGCGGTACGGACCATCATCGGGACGATGTCGCTCCACGAGCAGCTCGAAAATCGCCTGGCCGAGTTCAAGCACGTCGAGGCGTGCATCGTTTTCCAGTCAGGATTCACCGCGAACGCGGGCACGATTCCGACGATCACCACAAAGGAAGATGCGATCATCTCGGACGAGCTGAACCATGCGTCCATCATCGACGGCTGCCGGCTTACCGGTCTCCCTTCCGAGCAGCGCCCGGCCTACAGGCATAAGGACATGGATTCGCTGGAGGAGTGCCTGAAGCGGATGCAGACGTATAAGAAGCGGCTGATCGTCACGGACGGCGTCTTCAGCATGGACGGCGACATCGCTCCCCTGCCGGCCATCTGCGACCTCGCGGAGAAGTATGACGCGGCCGTAATGGTGGACGACGCGCACGGCTCCGGGGTGCTGGGCGGCGGGCGCGGAACGGCGTACCATTTCGGCGTCCACCCGCGGCTCGATATCCAGCTCGGCACGCTCTCGAAAGCGGTCGGGGTAATGGGCGGATACATCGCGGGAAGCGCGAGGCTGCGGGACTGGCTTACACAGCGCGCCCGTCCCTTCCTCTTCAGCACCGCGCATCCGCCGGCCGTGGTGGCGGCGGTCCTCGCCGCCATCGACCTGATGGAAAGCGACCCATCGTTCACGAACCGGCTCTGGGAGAATACGCGCTACTGGCAGGAGGGGGTGAAGCGGCTCGGATTTGACATCGGCCCGACCGAAACGCCGATCACGCCGGTGATGGTGGGTGACGAGGGAAAGGCGCAGCAGCTTCAGCGCGAGCTCTTCGACGAGGGCGTGCTCGCACTCGCGGTTGTCTTCCCGACCGTCCCGCGCGGCAAGGCGAGAATCCGGACCATGCCGAATGCCTCCCATACGCGGGAAGAGCTGGATGAGGCACTTGCTGCCCTTGAAAAGGTCGGGAAGCGGCTGGGACTGGTGTAGACGATCCGGCGCTGCACGTGGGGCAGCACTCCGGCATTCTATCTGGGTTCAAAAGTGGGACGGAGAGGGCGGGATTCGAACCCGCGTGGCTCATCACCTACCCGTTTTCAAGACGGGCTCCATAAACCGCTCGGACACCTCTCCAAGTCATGAACAGTATATCGTATCAAGCACGCGAGGTCAACGGGCGCCCGGCCGTTGACGGAAGCGACCCGCGCGAACCGCGACTTTTGACTACCGGGAGGCCGCGTGGTATACTACAAGGGCGAAATGAGCCGCCGCTCCGCCCTGCAGACGGGCCGACGGCGGCTCTAATACGGTGTGCCCGACGCCCCTGTTCGCAGGGCCGTCATTCGCGAAGCCGGAATGGCTTCGTTTCGTAGTTTTAGGCAGGCGCCGGCCGCGGATGCAGCGGCCGGGCTTCCAAACCCGAACTCCTGGATAAACAACTCTATGGATTGGCTCCGAAAGATATTCGACAACAACGAGCGGGACGTCGCCCGGTACCGGGCCGTGGTCGAAAAGATCAACGCGCTCGAACCGACGATTCAGTCACTGTCGGACACGCAGCTCCGCGACAAGACGGATGAGTTCCGCGCCCACGTCCAGTCCGAATGGAAGAAGTCGATGGACGCCCTCGACTTCACGGGCGCGTCCGACGCCGAGATCAAGGACCGCACCCGCAAGGCGCTCGACGACGTGCTCGACCCGATTCTGCCGGAAGTTTTCTCAGTCGTGCGCGAGGCGGGCAAGCGGACCATCGGGCAGCGGCATTACGACGTCCAGCTCATCGGCGGCATGGTTGCGCATGACGGGCGCATCGCGGAGTTGAAGACCGGCGAGGGCAAGACGCTCATGGCGACCCTCCCGCTCTACCTGAATGCGCTCGCCGGCCGGGGCGCGCACCTCGTCACCGCCAACGACTATCTCTCGAAAGTCGGCGCGGTATGGATGGGCCCCATCTACACGCTCCTCGGAATGACGGTCGGCATCATCCAGGGCCAGTCGCCCGAGACCGGCGATGAAGGCGGGTCCTACATCTACGACCCCACCTACGAGGACCCCGACCCGCGCTACACCTACTGCCGCCGGGTCTCGCGCCGCGAGGCCTACGAGTGCGACGTTACGTACGGAACGAACAACGAGTTCGGGTTCGACTATCTGCGCGACAACATGGCGTTCAGCCATGACATGCTGGTGCAGCGCGACCTCCACTACGCGATCATCGACGAGGTGGACTCCATCCTTATCGACGAGGCGCGAACACCGCTCATCATCTCCGGCATGTCGGGCGAGAACACCGATAACTACGCCATTGTCGATCGCGTGATTCGCACACTCCGGGCAGGCGTCGAGCCGAAGACCCAGCAGGAGAAGGACGACCCCGCTTCCGACAAAAACAACCCGAACATCGACTATCTTGTCGACGAGAAGGCGAAGACGGTCAACCCGACCGACGCCGGAATCAACAAGATGGAGCGGATGCTCGGCGTGCCGAATCTCGCCGACAACCCGGAGATGATGCACTACGTCACGGCCGCGCTGAAGGCCCACGCCCTGTTCAAGCGCGACATCGACTACGTGGTGAAGGACGGCGAAGAAGGCCCGGAGATCATCATTGTCGACGAGTTCACCGGTCGCCTCATGTTCGGCCGGCGCTACTCCGACGGACTCCACCAGGCCATCGAGGCCAAAGAGGGCGTCCCGGTCAAGCACGAATCGCAGACACTGGCGACCATCACCTTCCAGAACCTCTTCCGCCTCTACCTGAAGCTCGCCGGCATGACCGGCACGGCCAAAACCGAGGAGGACGAGTTCCGCAAGATCTACGGCCTCGACGTGGTCGTCGTGCCGACCAACCGCCCCATGGTTCGCAAGGACATGGCGGATGTAATTTACAAGAGTCAGGAGCACAAGTTCCGGGGAATCGCCGCCGAGATTCTGGGGCTCTATTCGCGCCAGCAGCCGGTCCTTGTGGGAACGCGCTCCATCGACATGTCGGAGAAGGTCTCCAGCCGAATCAGCGGGCCGTCGCTCCAGGTACTCTCGCTCGTATCGCTTATTCGCTACAAGATGGACGCCACGAAGGGACTGGACAAGAGCAAGCGCGAGCAGTGGGCCAACGTCCTGAACACCGATCTCGACAAGCTGACGCTCGGCAAGCTCTCCAATATCGCGCGTGAGGCCGGCGTCAACCCGGACCCGCTGACCGAGGAGAACCTCAAAGAGATCGCGCGGATGCTGGAAGTGCCGGAGGAGGACGACGTACTCAACAACATCGACGAGGCCCTCCGCTACGGAATCAAGCACTCGGTTCTCAACGCGAAATACCATGAGAAGGAAGCCATCATCATCGCGGAGGCGGGCCGCCAGGGCGCGGTGACCATCGCGACGAACATGGCCGGCCGCGGCGTCGACATCCTGCTCGGCGGCAAGCCGCACGACATGCAGCTCCCGCCCGGCCAGGACACGACTCTCGACCTGCCGCCCATTCCGGAAGAAGACGCGCTCGTGACGGTGCCGGACGATACTGCGAAGCGAGAGGAAGACGGAGAGGAGAACCCGGACCCGGTCTACATCCCGGAACAGCTTCGCGACTACCGGCGCGGCGGCAAGCCGGGCTCGATACTCGACACGGTCACCACGCTGGAGCCGGAAGCCCACAAGGCAGCGGCCGACGAGGTCCGCAAGCGAGGCGGCCTCTACATTCTCGGTACGGAGCGGCACGAAAGCCGGCGAATCGATAACCAGCTCCGCGGCCGCGCGGGACGCCAGGGAGACCCGGGCGCAAGCCGATTCTTTGTCTCACTCGAAGACGAGCTGTGGCGGCTGTTCGGGGACCGGACGCAGTCTCCCCTCCTCCGCACCTGGCCCGAGCACGAGGCGATGGACGCCCGCATCCTCTCCCGGATGATCGAGCGGGCCCAGAAGAAGGTCGAGGAGCACTATTTCGAATCGCGCAAGCACGTTCTTCAGTACGACGACGTGATGAACAAGCAGCGCGAGGTGATCTACGGGGAGCGCCGCCGCATTCTGGAGGGCGCGAACCTCCGCGATACGATCCTCGGGTTCCTGCGGCAGATCATCGCCGATTCGATCGAGCTGTTCTGTCCGGAGAGCGAGACCGAGCAGAACTGGGACATCGAGGGGCTTTTCGAGGGGCTGGAGGAGTACTTCCCGCTCTCGCTCTACGCAAAGCGCGCGGACCTCGAAGGCAAATCGAAGCACGAGCTTCAGGACTTCGTGACCGAGCTGATCGAGAAGGCGTACGAGGACAAGGAGCAGCAGATTGCGGAGGTGACCGGCGAGGCAGACGTGATGCGCGACTTCGAGCGCCGCGTCGCCCTCGAGGTCATCAACCGGAAGTGGATGGAGCATCTCGCCGCGATGGACTACCTGCGGGAAGGCATCTTCCTGCGCGGCTACGCGCAGGTCGACCCGCTCGTCGTCTACCAGAAAGAGGCGTTCGAGATGTTCGAGAGCATGCAGCACTCGATCCAGGATGAGATCGCGCGCTTCATGTTCCACATCCAGCTCGTGACGGAGCAGCCCGAGCCGGAAGAGCCGCCGAAGCCGAAGTACAACGACTGGACGAGCCTGGACAACGGCGGCAGCACCACGCCCGGTCTCCCTCCCATGAATCAGAGCCTGAAGAACCCGCACGGCAAAAAACCGGGCCGCAACGAGCCGTGCTGGTGCGGCAGCGGCAAGAAGTACAAAGCCTGCCACTATCCGGACTAACCATCGGAGCGAACCGTGAGTCTCACCATCGAACTGCCGAACGAAGTGGCACGCCAACTTGCGGGGTTGCCAGCGGAAGAGCGCGAATCCGCCGGAGGTTCGCAATCAGTGCCGGAGGTGAGGCAGTGGCCGTAACCAGACGACCTCGATATACCAAAGAAGAGCTCGCCCGCCGAGGTAATGAGATCTACCAACAGCATATTCGGTCGCTGGTCGAGCCGGACCACCGAGGCGACTTCGTAGCGATTGACATCGAATCAGGTGAATGGGAGGTTGGCAGTAACGCACTTGATGTGTGCGACCGCCTCATTGCCCGACAGCCCGATTGCCAAACCTGGCTCGTCCGAGTGGGCTTCCCGTACGTACATCGGATGGGCGGACACGATTTGCACCGCGCGCGAAGATGATTGCGCGCGAAGTGACAGCCGGGCATGCCACTACCCGGATTGAAACAACGGGGCTGGAGAGAATTCTCTCCAGCCCCGTGTTGCGAATCCCTTGTGCTAAACAGCGCGGAAGTCATTTTTCGTGTTTCGTGTGGCCGGTTTCCTTCCGCCACTCTCGCCGCAAGCTGTCCATCACCTGCGAGAATGTCTCGTCGGGTTTACCTTTGTCGCGATGGTAGTGGAACTCCTCGAACCGCCACGCTCCGTTGACCGAACCCAGCTCGCAGGTGACATCGGGCAGCGCGGTCTTCCTGCCATTCCACACGCCATAGACCGGGACCAGATACCGCTCTCCCCTGACGACCGGCTTGCCAGCTTCATATCGCTGCGCAACATCCTGGGCGTTCAGAATCGGATCGAAGTCGAGTCCGACAATCTCGCCCGGATGCTTCTTCGATTCGGCATCGTTTTCACGCAAGGCTCGGATGATCGCCGGGCTAAACGACCTGGGATGCGCTTTGACCGCCTGTTCCGCGCTGTACCCCTTCTTGCACTTTGCCGCGTACGAACGGTAGAACTGCTGGACGAATTTCCGGCAGGAGTCTGCCTTCGATTCCGCCTTCGGATCCCCGAAGCAAAACGCGGACGGTAGGAGTAGTGCGATTACCGCGGCAACCATGCGCATCCGTCCGCCCATCGATGTTGACAGCCCCATTCGTTCGATTCTCCTTCCCTTCAGAGCTTGAGCGGCCCGACGACATAGCTCGTTCGCTCCCCGCTTGTTGTTATCCTGCCGGGAGCGGGCAATTTAAGAGTCGGATCGTATGTCGGCACGGATACGATCAAGAAAATGGACCGGGCTGAACGATCACCCGGTCCCTCCCCGCGTCTCCTCGTCTCCACGTCCCCCTAGCACGCCACCTACCGTGAGCGGTCGTCCGCCGGCCGGTCCGGGACAATCGTCGGCGTCAGGAAGAGCAGCAGCTCACCGTCGATGGGTTTGCCTCCCAGCTTCAGGATCGCGCCCGCCAGGGCGACGGTCTCGCCGGTTGCGCACCGCACCGCTCCGGACGCGGAGTGGCTGAGGTGGATCGGCACGGCCTGGCCATCGATCTGGAGCTGCATGTCGGCCGTCCAGTCGGCATCCATCGTAATGGTGTTGTCGCCGTTGAGGCGCGGCCGAATCTTGAGCCGGTTGAACCCGGAGCGCCAGGTGGTCGTCCCGCCATCCTTCACCTCCGTCCGAATCTCCGAATCCTGGTTGCTAAAGGTCCGAATGGTCGGCGACCAGATGACACGGCCCTTCTCCTTCGACGCCTTGCCGTCCACCACGAGGATCAGCTCCGCCTTCAGCATAATCTGCCTCTGCTGAACGTCGAGCAGCCGGATGCCCTCCTTCAGCAACCGGATGTCATCCTCCGTCCCGCTGGCGACGACGGCGTTCTCCTGCTGGACGGCGCTATACGTGAAGGTGGTCGTTTCGCGGAGCGGCGACTGGCGCTTCAGCTCTCTGACCATCGATTCCGCGGACACATAGTTCACCTGCATCTTCACGGTGACAATTCGGCCCCCCGCTTCCACGGCCGCGGCGGGCACGATGTTGTAGATTCCTTCCTCCACCCGGAAGGTGAGCGCCGGCCCCTGTTCGACGTTGCGCAGTACGGACGTGAGCGCCGCCCGGAACGGCACCTCCTTCAGCGAAGTCGTAATGGTGCCCTTGACCGCGGGATCGAGGACGTAGTTGTATCCCACGGAAGAGAATATCTGCTTCAGCGCAAATCGGACGTCGGCATGCTCCATGGTCACGGAGATATGGCGGTCCGCATCCTGCGCTTGGGCGAGCTTCGGTGTGGCCAGGGCGACGGAGGTCAGCGTGACGACGGACAAGGGGGCGAGCAGCGTGCGTTTCATCCGCGAATCCCTTTCCGGAGGCAATCGCCTCCCATTGGACGAAGAGCTTTCGGCGAATCGCTCGAACGGTGATTAGACGGTGGTGATGGCGAAGCCGTTACCGGTTCAATCACATGGGCCGGGCGCATAGGCGTCCGGCCCAAATCGAGGCAGCGGTTGGGCTCATCTACTTCGCCGCGACCTTCGTGGACCGGCCGGCGCTGGCCGCGGTAATCGTGCCTTTGCAGGCCGAATAACCGGCGTTCTCCATCTGCCGAAGGATCGGGATGAGATTCATCGACATGCCGGCGACCGGCTGGATGGTGACGGTTTTCGCGGCCTGATCGACCGTGATGTGCTCCTTGTCCAGCAGGTTGCTGCGGACCTGTGCCATTCCGGTCTTCAGCTCATTGGCACAGCCGGCGCAGCACATATGGCCGACCGTCAGCGTAACAGGCGTCGAGACCATGATCTCCTTCGCCGGGAAGCCCGCTTTCGACAGCGCGTCACGCAGGGCGATGACGTCGACCTTCTGGTCGGCTTTCGCCGTGATGGTCGCAACGGTCCCGTCGATCGTGACGGAATCCGCGAACGGGAGCGTCTTGATGCCGGCCGTCGCGGCCGCCTTGCAGCTCCCGCAGCACATGTGGCCGACCGTCACCTTGATCGAATCCGCGGCGAATGCGGATGTTGCGGCGAGCAGCATTGCGGCGGATATTGCAGCGGCGATTGCAGATCGATTCATCTCAACTCCTCCTTCGCGGGGTGGCTTGCACAGAGTGAGGGACCGGTAAGGCCAATGCCGACAACATAAGGCGATTCACGCTCGACGCGGCGACCGGGGCGAAGCATTCGCGCAGGACGATTCGTGCGTGCTGTTTGGACCGTTGCGCGAATGCTTAGCCCCTGCGATAGTATGTCGCGGCCTACCGTGGCAACTCTTTGAAAGGCATTGCCGTTATGACCTGACCTCCGGCGTGAAGTCCGCCTGATCGTATGGCTGAATCTCGCGGACCCATATGTTGCGGTAGCGGACCGGATTGCCGTGGTCCTGAAGCCCGAGCGGGCCACGGGGCGGATGCGGAACGTACTTCGGGTACTGCTTGTGGAACATCGGGCCCATGATTTTGGCGTGATTCTGAATCAGCACGCCGTTGAGGACGATGGTCGCGTAGCCGGGGCTGAGCAGCTTGTTGCCATCGAATCGGGGGGCCGTGAAGAAGATGTCGTAGGTCTGCCACTGGCCGGGCGCGCGCGATGCATTCACGAGCGGGGGATACTGGCCGTAGAGCGCTCCCGCCTGGCCGTCGGGATAGGTCGGGTTGTTGAAGCTGTCGAGCACCTGGAACTCGTAGAGGCCGTAGAGAAAGACACCGCTGTTTCCGCGTCCCTGCCCGCTGCCCCGAATCACCGTCGGCTCGTTGAACTCAACGTGAATCTGGCAGTCCTGGAACTCGTCGGTGGTGTGGATGGAGCCGGAGCCCGGCTTGATCACCATCTCGCCGTTCTCGACGTTCCAGGGCGCCGGCGTGTTCTTGTCCTTGTCGCTGCGCCAGTGCGAGAGGTCCTTGCCGTCGAAAAGGACGACCGCATCCGACGGCGGCCGACCGGGAGCTTCCTGCGTGCTGGCGGTTCCTGCGTCGATCACCTTCGGCTGGGGCCGGAGGCCGTCATGAACATGCCACTTGCCGCCGGGAAGGAGCGGCGTATCCTGGTAGCCAAGCTTATCCTGCTCGTGCTGCGCGAGGAGCCCTCCGCCCGCGAGCGCCAGCGCGCCGGCGAACGTCAGAATAACGGTCCTGATTCGTATCATGGTGGTGTCGTACCTCTTTGGATGATTTAGGGCGGAGCCAGGCTGGGGCTCGGCCTGAGAGCACTTTCGCCATTGCGACGCGTGGTTCCTGCGCCCGGCAATCCCACGGGATTCGGCCGCTGATTCCTTGACATCTGCTCGCCGGTCGTGGTATTTTAGACATGCTGAGACGTACCATCCAAAACTGAATACGAACCTTATCGAGAGTGGCGGAGGGACCGGCCCGACGATGCCACAACAACCACCCCGGCAGCCGACGGGGCAGGTGCTAATTCCGGGCAGTGCGCATTCACTGCAAGATAAGAGCGAGTTGGCGCCTCTTGCGCCGGGCACGAGTCTCTTTCCTTGCGTTTATTTCGCGCGGGAAGGGGCTTTTTTGTTTGCCGCGGCCGGCCATCCGAATTCGTCTGGCCCGACCGCGGAATCCCGCTCCGCAACCTTCGGCACAAACCGTATGAGGACATCATGGCAGAATTGAATCTTTTCACCTCGGAGAGCGTTTCCGAGGGGCACCCGGACAAGCTGGCCGACCAGATTAGCGACGCGATTCTCGACGAGCTCCTGAAGGAGGATCCGGCCTCCCGTGTCGCGCTCGAAACGTTCCTGACGCGCGGGCTGGCAGTCGTGGGCGGCGAGCTGACCACGAAGGCGTATGTGGAGATTGCCGACATCGTCCGGTCCACGATCATCGAGGTGGGTTACACGAACACGGACTACGGATTCGATGGCCACACGACCGGCGTCATGCTGGCGATTCAGAAGCAGTCGCCGAACATCGCAATGGGCGTGGACACCGGCGGCGCGGGCGATCAGGGCATGATGTTCGGTTATGCCTGCAACGAGACCGCCGAGCTGATGCCCCTCCCCATCACCATTGCACACCGCCTCACCCGCCAGTACACCGAAATCCGCAAGGCCCGCCCCGAGCTTGGGTTCCGCCCGGACTCCAAGTCCCAGGTCACCGTCGTTTACGAGGACGGAAAGCCGAAGCATATCGACACAATCGTCTTCTCGGCGCAGCACGACGAGACGCTGACGCAGGCCGACGTCGCGGCCCGCGTCCGCGAACACGTCGTGCGGCCGGTGCTCGCCGAGTTCTCCAGCTTTGACAAGGGGGACATCAAATACCACATCAACCCCACCGGCCTCTTCATCATCGGCGGACCGCAGGGCGACACGGGCGTGACCGGCCGAAAGATCATCGTTGACACCTACGGCGGCTATGCGCGGCATGGTGGCGGCGCGTTTTCCGGCAAGGACCCATCGAAGGTGGACCGTTCCGCCGCTTACGCGTCGCGCTATCTTGCAAAGAACATCGTCGCGGCGGGACTGGCCGCGAAATGCGAGATTCAGGTGGCCTACGCAATCGGGGTGCCGGAGCCGGTGAGCGTGCTCGTCGAGACGTTCGGTACGAACACGGTGCCGAATGAATCGATCTCGTCCCGCGTCCGAGATGCCGTCGATCTCAGGCCGCGCGCCATCATCGAGCGCCTGGGCCTGCTCGACGCCAAGCGCGTCAGCTACCTCCAGACTGCCAGGAACGGTCACTTCGGCAACCCCGGGTTCCCGTGGGAGCAGACGGACCTCGTCGACCGGCTGGCATAACGCCTGGCCCTGGCGCCCAACGGCCCCTCACCCCCAACCCCCTCTCCCAAAAACGGGAGAGGGGGCTTAACGGCAAAGGCGCCTCCCCCACCCCTCCCTGCTTTCGTAACCAGGGAGGGGCTTTATGTGCGTGGCGGGGGCGAATCATTCTGGACGAGGGATTGTGGGGCCGTTGCGTGCCGTCGGGCTGCACCCCGCGGTTTCAATGCCTCGGGCCAGTTGGCCGCCCGCGCGGGGGAATGTGCGAACGGGAGGTGAATCGCGCCAAATTGATGCGGTAATCCCCGGCGGCGTGGCCGTTGACGTCATTCTGAGTATCCAACCGCCGTCGGCGGTATTGCGGGTAAGAAACAAGACGGGCGTCTACAGATTTAGTCTTGTTTCTTAGGAGGCGAGCCTAAGCGAGCTGAAGAATCCTGCGTTCTGTCAGGTGGACATTAGGTTATGTCATATGGTCAATAAGAGGTTCGCGAGCTGATCGACCCGGCCGCTCCAACCCGGCGGAATCCAGGTTGTTGCGTCTTGCTGGGTTACGATGGCCGGTCCGGCTATCTCCTGGCCCGCCGCGAGGCCCGATCGCTCATAGAGCATTGCTTCGACCACGGATTGGCAATGAACGACAGGTGTTAAGCCGACAGGTTCGCACGGCGCGAGTGGCAGATGGGGTTGGATCACATTTGCGCCTCCCGTCCTGCCCACCGCGGTCAGCCCTATCGTGACAATCTCGACCGGCTCGAACGGGTCGGAATGACCGTAACGCGCTCGATGGGCGGAGTGGAAACGCTTCGGGATGTCAGGTAAGTTCTTGTATGGGAGGCGAAGCGCGAAGGATTGGCCGACGTAGCGCGCCTCCACGAAGGGCGAGAGCGAGATATCCTTTCGCGCGAGCCCGTCAGATTCCAGCTCCGTTACCGCCTCGGCAATCATCCGTGCGAGCGCGTTATCGATTCCGGCGGCGGACGATGGAGTCACAGGAGCAAAATGCGAGCGGGCGAACTCGCGGCGCACGTCTGACATGACGAGGCCGAGGGCGGAGAACGCTCCGGGAGAGCGCGGCACGAGAACGCGATCCATCTGGAGGGCTTCGGCAAGGTCGCAGCAGTGGAGGCCGCCCGCGCCGCCAAAGGAAACGAGCGTGTAATCGCGCGGGTCTCGGCCGCGCTCGGTGGACACGTGCCGGAGCGCGCGGGCCATCTGCGCGTTCACGACTCGGAGGATTCCTTCAGCGGCAGCGTCCGCCGAGACGCCCAGAGAAGTTGCGAACTCGGTGAATCGTTCGCGAACCCGATTCGCGTCGAGTGCCACCGAGCCGGCTAGCAGCGTAGACGATGGGAGCCGGCCCAACAGGACGTTGGCATCGGTCACGGTTAGCTGTGTACCCCGTCCGTACGCGACCGGGCCGGGATCCGCGCCCGCGCTCCGTGGCCCGACACGGAGGCCGCCGCCCCCGTCGAGGCGGGCGATGGACCCTCCTCCGGCCCCCACGGTGTGGATGTCGAGCATAGGCGTCAGTAGCGGAATCCCCGCGACCTGGCCCGTCCGCATCGTCTCGGGCTCGCCGTTGACGAGGGCCACGTCGGTCGAGGTGCCGCCCATGTCGAAGGTGAGGATTCGCTCGAATCCCGCCTCCCTCGCGATTCGCGACGCGGCGACCAGGCCGCCCGCCGGCCCCGAAAGCGCGGTCTTCACAGCGTTCGCAGCGGCCTCTTCCGCCCGCAGAGTCCCTCCGCTGCTCTGCATGACCCAGAGCCGTCCAACCCGAAGCTCCTTCAGCCGGTCCGTGAGCCTGCCGATGTAATTCGCCATGACGGGAGCGACGAATGCGTTCGCGCAGACCGTGGAGGTTCGCTCATACTCGCGGAATTCGGGAGCGATCTCGTGGGACAGCGAGACCGCCAGCCCGCGCGCTCTCGTACGCCGGCCGACCTCGATTTCGTGTGCGGGATTGAGGAAGGAGAAGAGGAAGCAGACCGCCACCGATTCCACGCCGGCTGCCTGAATCGAATCGAGCGCCCGATCCAGCGCATCCGTGTCGAGCGGGGTTACGACTTCACCGCGCCAGTCGAGCCGTTCAGCGACCTCGAACCGCAGCGCGCGGGGAATCAGCGGATCGCGGGGCTTGGGAGAGAGGGAGTAGAGGTCGCAACGATTCTGCCGGGCAATCTCCAGCACGTCGCGGCAGCCCTGCGTAGTGATGAGCGCCGTCTTCGCGCCCCGTCGCTCCAGGAGCGCATTCGTCGCCACGGTTGTCCCGTGCACGACCTCGAATCCGGCCGCGGCGCCGATCCGGCGAATTCCATCCGCGATTGCCTTCGACGGGTCGTCCGGAGTGGAGGGGACCTTGACCATCACGAGCCGGCCGTCCTCGGCAACCGCGATCACGTCGGTGAACGTCCCGCCGGTATCAACGCCAATGCGCATGTGGTAGCCAGCCATAAATTAGCCGGAAGGCTTAGCCATTATGAACAGTATGAACATAATAACGTCAAAGGCTGAAACCACGAATGCACACCAATTCACACGAATAACTGCTCAGATCCGGGGTTTCATTCGTGCTCATTCGTGTTCATTCGTGGTTTCAAGGCCGTTTCCCCATTCCGTTTATAATGTTCATAATGGCTAAGCCTACCCGGCGGTGAGGACGACGGCTTGTTCGGGCTCGGATTCGATGGTCTGGTCCTGCGGGACTCGGTACGAGAGGATTCGCGAGACGCCCGGCTCCTGCATCGTGACGCCGTACCAGCGCGGCGCGGCCTCCATGGTCGTTGGGTTGTGGGTGATGATCAGGAACTGCGTGCGGTCGCCGAAGTCTTTGACGAGCTGCACGAATCGCTCCACGTTGGCTCCGTCGAGCGGCGCGTCCACCTCGTCCAGCAGGACGAACGGACTCGGCTTTACCGCGAGGAACGAGAAGAGGAGCGCCGTCGCGGTCAGCGCGCGCTCGCCGCCGGAGAGGAGCGAGAGATGCTGCGGCTTCTTGCCGGGCGGCTGCGCGAACACGTCGATTCCGGTCTCCAGCAGGTCGTCCGGATTCGTGAGAATGAGCTTCGTCGTTCCGCCGTTAAAGAGTCGGCTGAAGATGCGGTCGAACTCCTCGGATACCGCGTGGAAAGTGTCCATGAACGTGCCGCGGGTCGATTCGTCGATCTCCGCGATGGTCGTCCGCAGATACTCGCGGGCTTTCTCGAGGTCGGCGCGCTGCCCGCCCAGGAAATCGTGCCGCTCGGTGAGCCGCTCGTACTCGTCTACCGCGCCGGTGTTGACCGCGCCCATCGACCGGATCTCGCGCCGCAGCTTTGCGACCTCGCTCGCCGTCTCCTTGTCGATCTCCGGGACGTCCGTGCGCGCCAGCGCCTCCTCCAGCGACATCGCATATTCGTCCTGGAGCCGCTGGGCCGCCTGCGACAGCCGCACCTCCAGCCGCGCGATCTGGAGCTCGGCGTCGTGCATCTGCTTCATGGTGTCAGCGCGTCGGCTGATCATCTCCTTAATCGCCGACTGCTGCTCGAAGCTCTGCGCGAGCAGCGCCTGCCGCCGGTCCCGCCAGGCAATGAACTGCTTTTCGCATTCGGTCAGGTGACGCCGCGCCTCCTCCAGCCGGGTCCGCAGCTCGTGCTGGCGAGCATCCGAATCGGCGAACTGCATCGACGCCAACTCCCGCTGATTGCGGCGCTGCTCCTGTGAAGTCAGGATGCGCGTCCGCTCCTCCTGGTTTGCCGTCAATTCCCGTTTAAGGGCGGAGCGTTTCTCTGCGAGACGGCCGGTTTCCACTTCGAGGGAGACAGCCAGCGTTCGTGCCTCATCTCGCAGCACTGTGAGGCGGCGGGCCTCCTCCTGAGCCTGCGCGATGGCGTCGTCGGCTGTCGTGTCCGCCTGCCGGCCCTCTTCAACCTGTCGGTGCCAGTCCTCTTCCTCGCGGATGAGAGCCTGTCGCGCCTCGGCGAGACGCGCCTGCTCGGCTTCGGAGTCCGCCGCGGACGCGCGCAGCCGGGACGCGTCCTGCTCGGCGGCGTGAAGGTCTCTCTCGGCGCCGGCCGCTCCCGCATGTGCTTCGGAGAGCAAGCGATTCACGTCCGTGAGCTCCTGCTCCAGCTTCCCGATTTGCGCCGCACCGGCTTCCACCGCGGTGGAAAGGCGGTCCACGTCAGCGCGGAGGGCTGGAATCGCGCGATTCAGATCGTCGATCTCGCCCTTGCGTCCGACCAGATGCGCGCCGCGGCCCTGCAACGATCCGCCGGTCAGCGCGCCGCCGGGCGACAACAGCTCCCCCTCGACCGTCACGATTCGGCTCCAGCCCTGCATCCGCCGCGACACCCGGACCGCCGAATCCATGTCGCTGGCGATTGCGACGCGACCGAGCAGAAGCTGCACGACCCGGCCGTACCGTGGGTCGGCCTTCACGAGGTCGCCTCCCGCGCCGAGCATGCCCTCAAATCCCTTCACGGCTGCCGAAGAGAGAGGGCTGGACGGATTCAGGAGCGGAAGCGCGAGAAAGGTTGCGCGGCCTGAGCGCGTGGATTTGAGCCATTCGATGGCGGCTTTCGCCTCGGCCTCCGTCTCGCAGACGATGTCCTGCGCGCTCGCGCCAAGCGCGACCTCGACCGCGATCCGGAGCTCCTCGGGTACCGTCAGCAGGTCCACGACCGGCGCGTAGGCGCCCGTGAGCTTTCTATGCCGCACGGCATTGAGAACTGCGCGGACGCCCTGGTAAAACCCCTCTCCCGATTCCTGAAGCTCCGTAAGGGTCGCGAGGCGGCTGGATCGCTCGGCGAGGAGACGGCGGGCCGCGTCCAGATCGGTCCGCGCGCGGCCATGTGCGTCCTGCGCCGTCCGCCGGTCCGCTGAAAGCGATGCCTGCCGCGCCGTGAATCCCTCCAGCTTCCCGCGCAGACCTTCCAGCCGTGCGCGTCCCTCGAAGACGCGCGCGTCCGCGGCAGCGAGCTGGTCCTGAATCGCGGCCGATTCGGCGGAGAGCCGTTCCAGGCGCGATTCGGTCTCGGCGAGCCGGCTCCGGCAGCCCGCCAGCGCGGCTTCCCGCTGCGCCCGCTGCTCCGCCATCCGTCTCAGCGCGCCCTGCCGATCTTCGCCCTGCCGGACCGCCTCGCGCAGCGCCGTCTCCAGCTCCGCCAGGCGAGCGCGCGCGGACGCCAGGTCGGCGCGACCAGCCGCCTCGCCGGTCTCCGTTTCGGAAAGCGCCGCGGACAGGGCGGCAATCTCCTTTTCGAGCCGCTCGGCACGGAGTGCGAGGTCCCGCAGCTCCTGATCGAGCGACTCGGCGGTCTGCTCCGCGCCGCGGCCCCGCTCCTGCGCGAGCTGAAGCTGGCTCTCGGTTCGCTCCACCGTCGTCATCGCCGACTGCTGGGAGATTCGCGCGCTGTCGAGCTCATGTTCCGCTTCCGCCAGCCGCTCGCCCACGACATCCGATTCGCGCTCTTTGCCGGCCAGGTCGGCATCGAACCGCTGCACCGCCTCCTGGTCGAGCTGCATCTCCTGCCGGTTCGCGTAGAGCTCGTAATCGGCCTTCCGGGCCTCCGCGATGAGCAGGTCCACCTCTATCTGCTGGAGGCGCTCCGTCAGCGTGAGATAGCGCCGCGCCTCCACGGCCTGCTTCTCCAGCGGGGCGCGCTGCTGCTCCAGCTCGTGGACGATGTCGCGGATGCGGGTGAGATTCGATTCAGCCTGTTCGAGCTTGCGGACCGCTTCGCGCTTCTTCACGCGGTATTTCTTGATGCCGGCCGCCTCCTCGAACAGCTCGCGCCGGTCCTCCGCGCGCGCCGAGAGGACCGCGTCGATCTCGCTCTGGCTTACGAAGGAATACGCCCCCTTCCCGATTCCGGTGTCGAGGAACATCTCCACGATGTCCTTCAGGCGGCACGGGGCGTTATTGAGAAGATACTGGCTCTCGCCGGACCGGTAGATGCGCCGCGTGACCGTCACCTCGGCGAAATCGACGGGGAGCGCCTTGTCGGCATTGTCGATCGTCAGGCGGACCTCCGCCATGCCGAGCGGCTTGCGGCGATCGGTGCCGGAGAAGATGACGTCGCGACTCTCGCTGCCGCGGAGGAGGCGCGGGTTCTGCTCGCCCATCACCCAGAGGAGGGCGTCGCCGACGTTGGACTTGCCGCAGCCGTTCGGCCCGACGACGGCCGTCAGGCCCTCGCCGAGGTCGATCTCGGTCTTGTCCGCGAATGTCTTGAATCCGACGAGCTGGAGTTTCGTGAGCTGCAAGTTTGTGTTAAGTGTTGAGTGGTAAGTGTTGAGTATTAAGTATTGAGTGTTGAGTGTTGAGACGGGCTCCTCAACACTCAATACTTAATACTCAACACTTGCAATTCTGGTTGGAGGAACTTTTCGGGTGCAGCGCGTATGTTAGGGGCGATACCGCGGTTCGTGACGACGTTCCACCCGCCAGAGGAACAGGCCAATGCAGACCGGCGACCCCAATCCGCCACATCGCATCGCAGCCGACCCGACCGACATCCCGGTCGTCCGGGACAAGCGCCGCGCTCTTCGAGAGATTCGGCGCGCCGAGCAGTATGCCGCGCAGGGTGACTTGCCGCAGGCGATTCGGAGCCTCGAGGAGGCGCTGCATCTGGGAGCCGACCGCTACACCTGCTATCTCCGTCTCGCACGATTATACCAGACGCGACAGCAATGGCCGGAGGCGGTGAGCGCCGCGGAGAGGGCCATAGAGGTCGAACCGGCGAAGCTCACCGCGCGCGAGGCGATCATCACCTTCCATCTCGAAAACCGCGATTACGAACGGGCAATAGCCGCGAGCAAAGCCCTGCTCAAGATTGCTCCCCGCCACGTTCCCGCCCGCGACGCTCTCGGCGCCGCCTACCTCGGCCTCGGCGATCTCGACGCTGCTATGCGCGTTGCGAACGACCTCATCCGAATCGACCCGTCGAGCCCCTCGCACCGATTCACCAGGGCGCACCTCTGCCAGCATCGCGGCGAAGTCCGGATGGCGGTGGAGGAGTTCCAGCGAGTTATCGAGCTGTCGCCCGACAGCGAAGCCGCCGACGCCGCCCGCGACCAGCTCGAATCACTCGACGCGTTCCAGCTCAACCAGATTCTAACGCTCGCGTGCGACGATTCCGTGTTCCGCGTCAAGCTGGAACAGGATGCGGACAATGCCATCGGCGAGAAGGGTTTCTCGCTGAGCGACGCCGGCCGCGACGCTCTACGCGACATGGTTTCGGACGGCCTCCCCTCGTTCGGCCCAACTCCCCGGCCCAGCCTGTATAACTGACGACAAGTCAAAATGCAAAATGACCAATGTTCAATGCAAAATGGCATGCCGGCGGTGGCGTGCCATTCGGCGTTTTGGGGGTTCGACAGTTGATTCGGTCGCTGCTGGATGCGGCGAGGCGAGGCGAGAGAACGCTCGTCATGGGCATTCTCAATGTCACGCCTGATTCGTTCTCGGATGGCGGCCGATTTCACGCATCCGAGGACGCGATTCGGCGGGCGGAGGCGATGGTGGCCGAGGGGGCGGACATCGTCGACGTGGGAGGAGAATCGACGCGGCCCGGCGCCGAGCCGCTTTCCGAGGAGGAGGAGATTCGGCGAATCCTGCCCGTCATCGAAGCGCTGGCGGCCCGGATGCCAATCTCGGTCGACACGTATAAGGCCGAGGTTGCCGAGCGCGCGGTTCAGGCGGGGGCGGCGATGGTTAACGACATCAGCGCGCTCCGGTTCGACCCATCGATGGCGCCTGCGGCAGCCCGCCTTGATGTGCCGATCTGCCTCATGCACAGCCGCGGTTCGCTGCGTGATATGCACCGGAGTCCGCAGTACAGGGACGTTGTCGGTGAGGTGAAGGCAGAGCTGAAAGAGCGGGTCGAGGCGGCGCTCGACGTGGGAATCGCGCCGGAGAACATCGTGCTCGATCCGGGATTTGGATTCTCGAAGAACGCGCAGCACAATCTGGAGCTGCTGCGGAGGCTGAGGGAGGTTACGGAGCTCGGCTACCCACTTCTCGTCGGCACGTCCCGGAAATCGACCATCGGGAAGGTGCTGGGCGGGCTGCCGGTCGAGGACCGGCTGGAGGGGACGGCGGCCACAGTCGCGCTCAGCATCGCGAACGGCGCGTCCATCGTGCGCGTACACGACGTGAAGGAGATGGTTCGCGTCGCCCGCATGACCGATGCGGTGGTGCGTGGGAACTGGAAGGATGATGAAGTGATGAGGTGATTAGGTGATGAGGTCACAACGGCGCCCCGGCCTGAAGGCGCGGGGCTTTTCGGTGAAACGGCGCTCCGCGCCGTCAGCATTCTCACACTCCCCCTCTCCCACACTCCCCTACCCTCTCTTTGCGCACCAGAGGGCGGCGTTGGCGAGGACGCGCTGGACGTGGGGGTTGTAGTACGTCGGGAAGGTCTCGTGGCCGGGGCGGAAATAGAAGACGCGGCCTATCCCCTCACCTTCCCCGATTCCCTTTCCCGGCCCGCACGTGAATCCTTCGGTCTTGCCCTTGCCGACGGTCCAGCAGAGGCCGCTGGGGAAGGTGCGGCCGTCGAGCGGAAAGTGTGACTGGAGCACCATCACGAGCGGCGGCGGCACGTCGAAAGGCGCGCCGTAGTACTCCTCCTGGTCGAGCGTAAAGTCCGGGACTCCCTGTGCGATGGGGTGCCAGGGAGCGGCTACGCGAATCTCCTCCGAATCCGGCGGGTCGTTCTCGCGCCATCCGCCCTTCAGATGACCGTGGCCCGCGATCACGGCCTTGAAGGTTTTCGCGTAGTGGGATGAGTGCAGCGCGATGAAGCCCATTCCCTCGTCGTGGACCCGGTGCAGGACCCGCCGCACGGTCTCGTCGGTCACCAGATCGTGGTGGGCGTGTCCCCACCAGACCAGCACGTCCGTGTTGGCGAGCGACTCTTCGCTGATGCCCTGCTCACGGTCGTGAAGGTTGGCCGTGCGCGCCTCGATGAGATCGCCCGCAACCTGGTTCATCCCCTCCGCGACCGCGCCGTTGATGCTGTTCGGGTAGATGTCCCCCGGCGCGTGCGACGGGGCTTCGTCCCACACCAACACCCTCACTCTGTTCTCCATGAAGCGGTTCTCCGGTTGGTCGCGCAGTCACTCAATCGGCATTTCGTTCCCGCGCCGCCTATCTCCTCCGGGCGATTGTCGGAGGAGAGCGTGCGCGCCGCGTGGAACCCTCTGCCATGCCACGTATTCCCCAACTGTCGGAACTCTCCATCGAGCAGCGAATCGGGCAGGTCCTCTGCTTCGGCTGGCAGGGCGAGTCGGACGCCGAATCGCGCCGCGTCATCCCGCACGCGCGGGAGCTGGTCGAGACGATGGAGGTCGGCGGCGTCGTTCTGCTGGGCCGGAACGTGGATTCGGCGAATCCGCTGCGGACCCGGGCGGTTCTGGACGAATTGCAGGCGATGTCGCGCGTTCCGCTCTTCCTCGCCATCGACCAGGAGGGCGGCTCGGTCAATCGATTCCGCGCGCCCTTCCACGAGTTTCCCGGAAACATGGCGATCGGGGCGATCGCGACGGGCGAGGCAGGAGTGGCCGCGGGCGAGCTCTACGCGCGGAGGCAGGCCGAGGCACAGGCGCGCGAGCTGCTGGCGGCAGGCATCAACTGGAACTTCGCGCCGGTGGTGGACGTGAACAACAACCCCGACAACCCGATCATCGGGGTCCGCTCCTATGGGGAGGATCCGCAGCTCGTCGCGCGGCTCGGAGCGGCGGCGATTCGCGGGTATCAGGAGGCGGGGCTGCTGGCCTGTGCAAAGCACTTCCCCGGTCACGGCGATACGAGCGTCGATTCTCACCTCGCGCTGCCTACAATCAACGGAGACCGTGCGAGGCTCGCGTCGGTCGAGCTTGTCCCATTCGACCGCGCGATTCTGGAGGGTGTTGGTGCGATCATGACCACGCACATCCTCTTCCCGGCGCTCGACCCGGCGCGACCGGCCACGCTCTCGCAGCCCATCCTGACCGGCCTGCTGCGCCGCGAGCTGGGATACGACGGCCTCGTCATCACCGACTGCCTGGAGATGGATGCCATCGCGAGCACGTTCGGGACGGCGCGCGGGGCGGTGGAGGCGCTGAAGGCCGGAGCGGATATGGTGCTGGTGTGCCACACGCTGGAGACACAACGCGAGACCGTCGAGGCAATACGATCCGCGGTCGAATCATGCGAGCTTCCTGAGTCGCGACTGAACGAGGCGGTCGAGTGCGTCCTCGCCGCGAAACGAAGGTTCCTATCGTCCCCATCGGTCGTCGAACGTGAACCCTGGCGCGACCCGGCCATCGATTCGCTGGAGCGCGAGATCGCGGAGGCGTCGATAACCGTTGTCCGCGCAACGACGGGGCCACTCGCAGTAATTCCAGTACGGAGGAATGCGCGAATTCTCGCAGTGTCGATGCACCCTGCAGTTGATTCATTCGCAGAATCGGTTCGCAGGCAGTCACGCGGCCGCGCCACGGTCGACCGCCTGCACCTCGCTGAATACACAAACGAGGATCTCGACCTTGAGAACATCGAATCATACGACAGCATTGTAGCGCTCACATGCCCGCACGAGCCGTGGTCCGTTTCCCCCATTGATCCCCGCCGGCAGGCGAGGCTCGTCCGCATCCTCGCGGCTGCCGCCGAAGGGAACCTCATCGTGGTGGCCATCCGCGAGCCTTACGACATCCGAGAATTTAACTCGGTACCGACGTATATCTGCACCTACGGGTATCGCCGCAGCTCGCTCGTTGCGCTCGCGGCCCTCTTGTTTGGCGATATTCGCGCGACGGCCAGGCTGCCTGTCACGGTGGAGGGCGCCTCGGCATGAATCTCACGGTTGCAATGGTGGCCGGGATTGCGTTCGGGCTGGGAATCGGCCAGAAAGAGGCCGCGCCTGCGACTTACACGCCTACCGCCGCCTACGCGCGTCGAGACATGGAGGGATTCGTCGTGAGGGTGAATCCGCAAGCGCTTTCGCATGCGGAGGAGACTGGGGCGGCGCTGGAGCTGATGCGGGAGAAGCTGAAGGAGATTAATCGAATCGTGCCGCGCCGGCAGGCGGCGGTCCTGCGTTCGGTTCCCATCTGGGTGGAGTGGCGCACCAGGCCAAACGGAGCGGCGGAATACCACCCGGACGTCGGCTGGCTTCGCGAGAACGGTTACAACCCGGAGAAGGCGAAGTGCGTGGAGATCAATAACGTCGTGAACTTCGTGGACTGGACGAAGCGGACGCAGCCGATGATGCTCCTGCACGAGCTTGCCCACGCGTATCACGATCGTGTCCTCGGAATGGACAACGCGGAGGTTCAACAGGCGTACGATACGGCAGTGAAGAGCGGCAGGTACGATTCGGTGGAGTTCGTGACGGGCGGCAAACGACGGCACTACGCCCTCACGGATGCGAAGGAGTATTTCGCCGAGCTGACGGAGACGTGGTTCGGGCGAAACGACTTCTACCCCTTCGTGCGGGCCGAGCTGCGGACGCACGACCCCGCCGGATATGCGCTGATGGCGAAGGTGTGGTCGGGCGACAGGGCGGACGGGAGCCGCGAACATGGCAGCTAAGCTTGGGATCGGGGTGCTGAGCTGGGCGCACGGGCACGTGAACGCCTACTGCAACCGAATCAGGGATTTCGACGACGCGCGGCTCGTTGCGTGCTGGGACGATGACGTGGAGCGCGGCCGGAAGAGCGCCGAATCGTTCGGCATGTCCTTCAGCCCGCATCTGGAGGATGTGCTGGCGAATCCGGAGGTCGACTGCGTCATCATCGCCTCGGAGACGAACAAGCATGCGGATCTCTGCGTCGCCGCGGCGGAAGCGGGAAAGGCGGTCCTGCTCCAGAAACCGATGGCTCTCACGCTCCTCGATTGCGACCGAATCATCGCGGCCGTGGAGAAGGCAGGAATCTGGTTCTCGCTGGCGTTCCAGATGCGGCTCGACCCGGCGAACCTCCACATGAAGCGGCTGGTGGAAGACGGAGCCGTTGGACGTGTCGGAATCGTGCGGAGGCGGCACTGCATCGGGGTGCTGTTCAACGACGCATTCGTGAACGGGCCGACGCGCTGGCACGTCTCGCGCGAGGCGAACCGCGGCATGTGGATGGACGACGCGACCCATCCCTGCGACTGGCTCTACTGGATGTTCGGCCGGCCGGCGTCGGTCATCGCGGAGATCGACAACGTGCTCACGAACGTCGCGCCCGACGACGCGGGATTCGCGATCTTCCGCTACCCGGACCGGATGATGGCCGAAATTCACAATGCGAGCGTCACGCTGGCCGGAGAGAACACGACCGAGATTTACGGCGACCGCGGCGTCATCATTCAGAATCACGGCGACGGCCCCTCCTGCGCCGTTAAGCCGCCCCATCCTATTGCCGTAAAGCTCTATCAGAGCGATCGCACGGCGCTCGGCTGGCAGGATCAGGGCGTAGCGGTCGCCGCCAACCAGGGCGAGCGAATCGCGGGCGTAGCGCGACTCTTCATCGACGCGCTGAAGGCCGGCAGTCCGATGGTCTCCGCCCGCGACGGTCGCGTCTCCGTCGAGATGGTCCTCGCAGCCTACGAATCGGCGGAAACCGGCCGCCGCGCTGCTCTATAAATGGCGGACATCCGGCCGCGAGTGCGCCGGGGCGCTGCGTGGCGGCGGTGATTGCAGGAGGTATTTGAGTGGAATAGAGTGAAAAGTCTGCCAGACCACTTCCGCGCCGTACACCGCCGAGGGCCTGGCATGTCCGCGCCTCCACTGCGCATCCGGCTGTTCGGCCGGCTGCGAATTCTGCTTTGCGACCACGGCGACGCCGTGGAGCTCGGGCCGCACGCCGGGGCTTTGCTGGCCCGACTCGCGCTCGAACCCCGCCGCTCCTTCACCCGCGAGGAGCTCATCGACTTCCTCTGGCCAGACGATGACGTAGAAGAAGGCCGCCGCAAGCTCCGCCAGCTCGCCTACTCCATCCACCACCACCTCGGGCAGGCCGGCTACGCCGGGCCCAACCTCCTCCTTTCGACACGGTCCACGCTGCAGCTCAACCTGGAGGTGGCGGATGTCGACGCCATTGAGTTCAGGCGGCACATCCGCACCGCCCGCCAATCCCAGGCTGCGTGCGATCAGGTCAGCAGCTACGAGGCCGCCGTCGACCTGTACACCGGCGAGCTCCTCGCTGGTTACTATCAGGACGAGTTTACTGCGGAGCGCGGCCGATATGCGGAGGAGTGCTACCAGGCGCTAAGGGGCCTCGCTCGCTCCAGCGAGCAGCTTGGCAACATCGACAGGGCCATGGATGCGTCTCGCCGAGCCGTAGAGCTGAATCCGACTGGCGAAGAGGCGCACTGCGACCTGATGCGCTATCACGCGCTCAAGGGCGAGCTCTCCGCCGTACTTCGCCAGTACCGCGACATGGAGAGGATTCTGCGCGACGAGCTGGGCGCAGATCCGTCGACTACGGCCCGGGACCTGCGGACGCGCCTGCGGCAGGGAGATTTGGCATCAACGTCCGAGGCTGTTGCGGCCGAGCTCCCCAGGGCTTCGTCGGAGCTTGCCCGCACTCCGCCAGCCCTCGAATTCTCCCGCGTGCCCCGCCGGGCGTTGGATCGCCGCCACCGAAGAACGATCGGATTCGGTATCGTGGCGGCCGTTCTGCTCGTCAGCTTAGCGTCATTCGGCCTCCTTCGTCACCGCACTCCCGCAGCCGCCCGCTTCGTCGCCCCACTCGCTCCAAGCTACTCAAAGGAGCCCCTTTGGGTCGCCCGCTACAGGGGCGGACCTGGAGATAAAAACAGTGAGCCCCAGGCGATTGTCACCGATAGGGACGGGAATTCCTACGTGGCGGGATTCATCGACACCGTCCGGAGCGACGTCGACTTCCTCGTCATCAAATACGACCGCGATGGGAAGCAGCTCTGGGAATATCGCTATAACGGGCCCGGCAACGACGTGGACCGCGCGCGCTGGATCGCTCTGGACAAAGCGGGCAACGTATACGTTACTGGCGATTCTGACAACGGAAAGGGCAACGGACTGACGCGCCTCTCGGGCTTGGACTTCGCGACTATTAAGCTCGGACCGGATGGCAAGCCTTCTCCCTCCTGGCCGGACATCGGATGCGGCGCGGGAGTTCGGCGATACAACGGTCCCGCCGATGGCCGGGACGAGTCGAAAAAGCTCCTGGTAGACGGGTCCGGCGGCGTCTACGTAATGGGCAACTCCTACAACCGCAAAGAAGCCCGCGATTGGGCCATTATCAAGTACGATTCCGGTGGCCGTCTGGTCTGGTCGGAGCGCTATGACGGACCCGCCCACGACGAAGACTGCGTCAACGACATGACGCTATCGCCGGATGGTGGACTGTACGCAACCGGCATGACAACGAGTCGCATGGGCGATTCTCCGGAATCAGACGTGTTGACGATCAAGTACGACGAGGTGACCGGGCGGGAGATCTGGAGCCGCGTCTGGGGCCGGGGCAACCACGCGGACGACGGCGGCAAGTTCGTTAAGCTCGACAAGATGGGCATGATATACGTCCTGGGCGAAGGCGCCACCGCGGCGGGCACCTACAACCACGATCGAACAGGCTGCCTGACCCTGGTGTACGACTCGTCGGGAAAGCTGCTTCGTGCCCGCGGAGCGGCCTCTGATGGCGACCACCTGGACACACTTCGCGGAGCCGAAGGATGGGGAGCCGTCTTCGGAGAGGCTGGCACGATGAACCGCATCCTTCTTCGTGACGAGGCAGGAAAGCCCACCTGGGTGCGGGACTTCCATCGGGACGGCGGCACGGACAACGGCTTTATCGCATCCGCGTTCGGGCATTTCCTCTACGTGACGGGCTCGCTTCCCGACCCGGCCAGATGCCCGCCAGCGCGCGAGGTGGATTACGCCACCATTGCCCTCGACATGGAGGGCAGCATCCGCCGCGAGTGGTTCTACCACGGCATTGGAGGCGCTCCGGCGGTCGATTTCGCGAGGGCCATCGCGGTCGTCCCTGGCGCCGGCCAGCCGGGGCCATCGGGCGAGCGCGTTCTGGTCACTGGCCAATCCACCAGCGGCAGGGGCCGGGACATGGTTACGGTCTGCTATTCCGCGTACTGACCTCATCCCTCTCCTCGACGTACCGATTTGCCGGCGCGGCGGACAAAACCAGACATTCCGGTAGAAATATCCTCGATTCTCCTCCAACAGACGTATCACCGACGCAAAACCCGACAGTCCATCTACGCAACGCTCCTATCATCTCCTCGTTAGCTCACCACTGCAGCGGCCGATTTGGCATTCAGCCGACGGCTGCTGACTCACATGGTTCCACTGACAGGAGGAGCAAGATCATGAATCGCGTCACAGCAATCGTCCGAAAGCTCGCCATCGCATCTTGCGCAGCAACTCTAGGCATGGGGATCGGAATCGCTGGCGCTCACGGCATGGCGAGGCTGCTGAATCCCGGCGATTGTCTCGTCGAAGATGGAGCTTTTACAAGCTCGAACGGCGGCTGCACGGACAACGCGTCCGGACTGACCTATAGCGCGTCTCGCTTCGATATGACTGGCAGCGTTGGGATCGGCTATTCGGGCGCAACAGCCTATTGCGATGGCCTGGTCGAAGGCGGTCAAAGCGACTGGCGGGTGCCTACGCTGGATGAAATGCAGGGCTTGTCGACGCACGGCGGCGGCAACCACCTGAACATTTCGGGCCCGAACAGCCTGGGGCGCTGGACCAGCACCAAGCGCGGCTCTACGCAAGCCTATGCAATCGTTATTGGCACAAACCAGGTCTTCTTGAACGGCCTAAACAGCGGCTGGGACGTCGTCTGTGTTCGCCCACAGGTTTTCTCAAAGAAGGGTAAGTAGCCCGGTAGGTGACTACGAGCTGGGAAGAGACTGCCCAGCCGGCGGCCGTATCGCCCGGCGGGACCATCTAGCGGGAAGCGATCGCGGCCAGGAGGTCGGAACGGCACCCACTTTCCAAGGGGAGAAACATCATGAATCGCGCGACTACACTCAGGAAACTGGCTATTGCCGCCTCCGCACTTATGCTCGGATTCGGTATCGGGCGGGCGGGAGCACACGGAGCGGCGCGGCTGCTGAATCCGGGGGACTGCCGGGTTAACGACTCGTTGTTCACGACGGCCGGAGGTGGCTGCGTAGATTTGCAGACTAATCGCGCATGGAGCCGAGGTTCCTGGGATACCGCCGGACACCTCAGCTTCTCTTACTACAAAAGCTGGTGTGCCGGCATGGCACAGGGGGGATATACGGATTGGCGAATGCCCACCGTGACTGAGCTCCAGACGCTCGCCAACCACGAGACGATGTATCAGGATCCTCTACGGAATCCGAGTGAGAGCACGGTGCACATTCAGTCAGGGACTCCCGCGGAGCCGAAGTGGACCGGCACCGCCACAGACAGGAGCGGGAAGAAGGTCTACCAAGTCGACTTGCGGACCGGCCTCGCCACAGCGGTTGACACCCGAACCGGGCCGCTTGCGGAGGGCATTTGCGTTCGCTGATGTGCGTGACCGTTATGGTTCCCCGGCGCGCCTTCCATTTACGCGCGCCGGCGAGAAAGCGTTCGGGCTCACAGAATCCCTGGAGATCACCATGTTCGACGGAGACTATTCGCATACACTGAGTGTCAGCCCCACGGGTCGCGCGACCGGAATCAACCCGGTAAGCACGCGCGCGCCCATCGGGAAGTCACTGCGCGGCAACAACAGCTCGCCGCTGGGCCGGATTCGCGGTATACCTGCCTGCTTCTGCTGCGTCTTGATCGTTATCTCCGCCCTCGCAGCACAGAGCCTCAATGAGCTCCGAGATCCGGAGCGAGCTGCGGCGAAGACGAGCTGGTTCAACGAACGCGATGTCGTCGGCAAGACTGCTGCACTTGCCAGCCAGCTTACAGGGGACGGCCGTCCGCTGACGATCGCAACATCGACTCAAACGACGGACGGCCAGATGGTGGATGCCGAGTGTTGCGACTCAAAAGGCGCAGTGATCATCGTCGCCGGCTGGAATATCTCGACGGGTCGACTCGTCCATTATTGCCAGCTCAGCCGGCATGCGGCTGGAAGCGGCGCCCGTGTACCAGGTGAGTGGACTGCGGCGGAGAGGGCACGGAACTGGCTTGGAGTCTCGGATCTCGAAGATGGGGGCAGCGTCTGGAGTATCACTGGCGTCAGGCAGGGGCGAATGCGCCGCTGGATCGTGCACTGCGAGTGCGACCTGTATCGTGCGACCGTGGTGATCGATCGACTGACCGGTGCAATTGTCCTCATCCAGGTTAGTGATTACAGTCTATGGGGGACCGCCCATCCGAATCGGGGAGCCATGCATGACACGGTCGTAACTCCTGGGCAAATGCACTCCCTTTCAGCCCCGTATGCGATTCCGACTGCGATGTCCGCCCACGCCGCCGAGGCCCTATAACACCCTAAGCGTTCGCAGGAGGTCCCAGAGGACGGCGCAGGCGGTTATGAGGACCAGCCATCCGAAGAGGCCGCGGAGCCGCTGACCGTCCATCCGCGAGGTGATTGTGGCGCCCACGGCCGCGCCCAGGGTCGAGCCGATCAGCAGCATCATCGCGATTCGAAGGTCCACGTGGCCGAGGCGGGCGTGCGCCCAGGTCCCCGCCACCGCGCTCACCACCAGCGCCAGGATTCCGGTCCCCGCCGCCATCCGCACCCGCACGCCGATGCCGAAGATGAGGATCGGCATCAACAGGACCCCTCCCCCCATCCCGACGAGGCCCGACAGGAATCCGAGCAGCAGGCCGAGCCACGCGATCACCGGTACCGACATCCGCCGTTCGGCGGCCGGCAGCCAGGTCATGGGAGGGAGCGCGATTCGCGTGAGGGGGCCGGAGGTGAGCGGCGCGCCGGCGGGGCGCATGCGGGCGTCGCGAATCATCCAGAAGGCAACCACCGACAACAGCACCACGTAGATGACGGCGAGCACGAACTTCGCGGTCGGTATGGAGTGACCCGCGATGTCGAGGGAACCTCTCGTCGCCAGCGTGCCGAGAAGATTTGCGCCGGCGCTCGCGCCCATCAGCCCGCCCAGCAGCATGATCCAGTCGATCTTGATCTCGCCCTGCCGGAGCCGCTGGTGCCGCATGAGGGCTGCAACGCCGGTCCCGATGATCTGGCAGAGGCTGGTGCCGACCGCGATGCTGATGGGAACGCCGAACCCGACGTTCAGGATCGGGATGAGGAGGAAGTTGCCGCCGACGCCGAACATGCCGCCGACGATGCCGACGCCCAGCCCGGCGAGGCCGAGGGCGAGCCACCAGACAGGATGGAGAGCGAAATCGGGAACGGCGGACATGGGCGAGCAGCCTCAGATGTGGTACATGTCCGCGCTGTCATCCTCGTCCGGCATGTGC
>Ga0207667_10000522_pt1 | contig 50706 bp, 42 predicted proteins | sample KBSCornC52_FD_184301 | JGI IMG/M metagenome (GOLD analysis project Ga0207667, IMG submission 184301) | Corn rhizosphere microbial communities from Kellogg Biological Station, Michigan, USA - KBS Corn C5-2 (SPAdes) (version 2) | ecosystem: Host-associated > Plants > Roots > Rhizosphere > Soil ... | reverse complement strand
CACCATCGCCCTGCTTGAAGTCTACTGGAGACCCCACGGGCTGGGCGGCATCATGCACTGCTTTTCGGGCGGTCCCGACCAAGCCGCGCTGTGCCTGGATCTCGGATTCCACCTCAGCTTCGGCGGGATCGTGACTTTTCCCAAGTCGGCTGAGATCCAGGAAGCCGCGCGCCGGGCGCCGGCCGACCGGATTCTGATCGAAACCGACGCGCCTTATCTGGCGCCGGTCCCGCACCGCGGTAAGCGCAACGAGCCCGCCTTCGTCGCCGAAACGGCGCGCAAACTGGCGGAGCTTCGCGGCGTCACGCCGGAAGAGATCGCCCGAATTACCTCTGAAAACTTCCTGGGACTCGTGAGCAAGACTTAGTAGCGGCCTCGGCCGCCACCACCACCGCCGCCGCCCCGGTTCCCACCGCGTCCGCCCCCGCCGCCAAATCCTCCGGCGCCGCGACCACGTCCACCACCACCGCCGCCAAATCCCCCGCCCGCCGGCTTGGGACGCGCCTCGTTGACGTTTAAAGCCCGTCCGTTCATCTCGGCGCCATTCAACTGCTGAATCGCAGTTTCCGCCTCGTGCTGGTCGGGCATTTCAACGAATGCGAACCCTCGGGGCTGTCCCGTGTCGCGATCCGTGACGATGTTTACGCGATCCACGTTTCCGTACTGCGCGAACGCGGCGTGCAACTCGTCCTGGGTGGTTTGGAAACTAAGATTCCCGACAAAGATGTTCATCTTGGGTAAAAGCTCCTTTAGGATTCGAACTGTCTCTGTCTGATCGCGGTGGCCGCCCGGGCAAAGACACGAAGGTAGTTTACCAAAAGACGCCTCCCGCTCGGCTGTGTCGAACGAACCGCCTGCTTTGCTACACTCAAACATCGCTATGGCATTCGGCAAAATCGGCCAGACCCTTACGGCCATCGAGATATTCGATCTGGTTCGCAAGGATCTCGACCAGGTGGAGCGTGAGATCGGCCTGGAATCGATTTCCTCGGTTGAAGCCGTCACCTATATCGGGCAGTATCTGCAGTCCGGCGGCGGCAAGCGGCTGCGCCCCATCCTGGTGCTCCTGTGCGGAAAGCTGTGCGCCAACGCCTCCGGACCAGCCCATCCCGGGCTGACGCGCATAGCCGCCGTGATGGAGATGATCCACACCGCGACGCTGGTGCATGACGACGTCATCGATATGGCCAGGACCCGCCGCGGACGTCCTTCCATCAACGTGGTGTGGGGCAACCATACTTCGGTTCTGGCCGGCGACTGGCTGTACATGCAGGCCTTTCACGTGGCCCTGCGCGAGCGGAATTTCGCCATTTTGGACGTGCTGATCAGCCTGACCCAGATGATGGTGGAAGGGGAACTGCTGCAACTGGAGCGCATCGGCAAAATCGGGGTGACCGAAGCCGATTACATGGAACTGATCGACCGCAAGACAGCCAGCCTGTTCTCGGCGTGCGCGCGTCTGGGCGCGGTGTGCGCCAACGCCGGGGCGGAGATCGAAAATCGCCTGGGCGAATACGCCTGGAACCTGGGCATCGCGTTCCAACTGGTGGACGACATTCTGGATTTTACCTCCAGAGAAAAGATCCTTGGAAAACCGGTGGGCAACGACCTGCGCGAGGGAAAAGTCACGCTGCCGCTAATTTACGCTCTGGAAACAGCCGAGCCCGAAGAACGCAAGCTGGTCGAAACGGTGCTCACCGACGGCAATTACGATCAGGTGCCGTGCGCCAAGATTCTGCACATCCTTAACCGCCACGGATCGATCGAGCGCGCGCAGGAACGCGCCCTCAGTTTCACCCGCAAAGCCCGCGAGATCATCGCCGGGTTCCCGGAGTCACCCTACCAGAAAGCCCTGACGGCGGTCACGGACCTGGTCACCGACCGCGACCACTAACCGGTATACAATCCGTTGGCTCGAATGTATTCGAGCACCGGCTCAGGCAATTCCGCCGGGGTCTCGCCGCGCGCCAGCGCCGCCCGGATCTCCGACGACGACACCGGCAGCGCGACCGTTTCGAGGCGATGAACGCGCGCCCCGGGAGGACTCAGGTATTGGTGCCCCGGCCGCGTGACCACGATGAACTCTACTTCCCGCACCACATCCTGCCAGCGGAACCAGGTCTGGATTTCGGCAAAAGCGTCCGCGCCGATCACGAAGTAAACCTCGCCGGTCACGCCGTCCATAGCCTTCACACTTTCGATCGTGTAGATGGAATAACTCTTGCGCGAGTCTTCTTCCAAACGCGATGGCGAGAAGCGGGAATCCTCTCTGCACGCCAGCTCGACCATCCTGTAGCGGTGCTCGTAGGGCGTTCCGGCCTCTTTGTGCGGCGGATTCGCGGCCGGAATGAACAGCACCTGATCCAGCGAGAAGGCCTCCGCCGCCTCGCGCGCCACCACCAGGTGGGCACGATGGATGGGGTCGAAAGTCCCGCCGAATATGGCTCGTCTCATGCTTAGTTCACAAGGATGTGCTGAAGCAGCTCCGCCTCGTTCTCGATCTCGATCCCGATGCGCAAACAGTAAATTCTGAGCGGCAGCGCTACACCGGCGGGAAGATTCATCATATCTTTTTCTGTGGTGACCAGCACCTGCGCGCCTGCGTCAACCGCCTGGCGGCCGATTTCCTCCAGATCGTCAGGGGTGTAGCGATGGTGATCGGGAAATACTAAGCGTGGCGCGGATGGGATGCCCAGGATTTCAAGCGTCCGCCAGAAAGTCCCCGGCTGGCCGAGGCCACAAAAGGCTCCTGCTGGGCCCCCGAGCTCGCCCTCCGTGACATGCGCGACTAGTTTAGCCCGGAAGATCGGTGCGTGAGAATTGTATCGCCGAATCAGGCTTTCAATCCCCGCATGGCGATTCTCGGCGCGCGTGATGACCACCGCCGTGGCTCGATCCAGCGCTGTGAATGGCTCACGCAACCGGCCAAGAGGGAAAACGCCGCCGCCCAGCGGATTCAGGGCGTCGATCAGCACGATGTCCCGATCGCGCCGCAAACGAAAATGCTGAAACCCGTCGTCCAGCAGGAAGATGTCCGGTTGCAGTTCACGCTCCATGCGGCGGCCGACTTCGTAGCGATCGGCGCCAATCCCCACATGCGCCGCGGCCTGTCTGACATAGGACTGCGCTTCGTCTCCGGTTTGTTCGACAGGTGAACTTCCGCCGCGAGGAACGATTATATCCAGGCGGGATTTGCGGCCGTATCCTCGCGTGAGGATCGCCGGGTTCCTTGCCTCTTCCACCAGCCTCCGCGCCAAATGCGCAACGAACGGAGACTTCCCGGCCCCGCCCATCGTCAGCGCACCGATGCTGATCACAGGCGTATTCAGCTTTTTGGAATGTGTCCGGACGATGTTCGCGGCATGCCCCGCCTTCCAGATCGCAGCGAGCGGCCCGCGTGTCAGCCGCGCCTCCAGAGTATGAGGCGGATTGGGCACCGATTCATCGGCCGCCGCCAGGATCTGTTCTACGATCGCGTCGGCTGTTCCCCGTTTCGCCATGGCTAGCGCCCGCGCCCGAGCGCCCATTTCAGCCGCGCGGGCAGGATTTCCGAGCAGCGCCTCCACCGCGCCCGCGAGCGCATCCGGGCCGTCGATCTGGATAACCGCACCGGCGGTAGAAAACTCGTCCATGATGGCCGCGAAGTTTTCCATATGCGGCCCCACGATCACGGGCTTACCGAAATACGCGGGCTCCAGAATATTGTGCCCGCCGCGTTGCGGCAAGGTCCCGCCCATGAAAACGACCGTGGCGCGTTCAAAGAGCCCCGCGAGTTCGCCGATCGAATCCAGCAGCAACACGCCCGGCGGTGTCAAATTAGAAAATCCGGATTGCGATCTGATCGCGTACGAGACGCCCGCTTGTGCCAGCTTCGCGGCGACTACGGGAAAACGCTCGGGGCGTCGCGGAGCGATTATTAATAACAGCCCAGGATAATGGGAGCTTACCCTTTTGAATGCCTCGATCACCACATCGTCTTCATCGGGATCGCCAGGTTCCACTGGAGCGGTGGTGCTGGCCGCGATCAATACTGGGCCGTCCCAAAGAGTATCGCCGCCTAAATCGGCGGCAACCGCTGCGGCCGGTGGAGTGAAATCGTACTTCAAGTTTCCGGCGACCCTCACACGATCTTCTGGCGCGCCCGCCATCAAGTATCGTTCACGATCCTGCTCGCTCTGGACCAGAATCGCGTCCGGCCATCGCAGAACATGGCGGAAAAACCAGCTCCACTGCCGGTACCGCGGCAAGGCACGGTCGGAAATCCGGCCATTGACCACCAAGAGGCTTGCTCCCGCGCGCTTCGATTCGCGATAGAGATTCGGCCAGATCTCGGTCTCTAAAACCACAACCACGGCAGGGCGAATCCGCCGCAGGACACGTCTGATAACAGACCGGAAGTCGAGGGGTGCATAGAAGACGCCATTCGCGAGACCAGCCAGGCGGCGGTCGGCGACCTCGCGTCCCGCCAGGGTACTGACCGACACGAAAATCTCAGCATGCGGCTGAAAACGCCGCACTCTCTTGATCAGTTCGATAGCCGAGAGTACCTCGCCCACGGAAACGGCGTGAAACCAGACCGACCCGGGACCCGTCGGCTTAAAGGACGGGGGCAGGAACCCGAACCGCTCGTCCATTCCGGCGAAATACCTGGGGTCACGCAAACCTCGATAGAGTAGATACAGGCCCAGCGCCGGGCTGAGCGCTATCTGGAGAACCTGGTAGAGGAAATAGATGAAACGAGTTGCGTTAATCGTTCTTTTGAGTATACCGGCGGCGATGGCGGCGGACAAGGACAATGGGCGCTTCGCCCCTGGACCGGCGGCTTCTTATTCCGGTCATCAGACTCAGGAAGGCATCACCATCGCCGCGATCCCCTACGTCACCGAAGAACAGGCTAAGTCGGCGTTCGCCAAGGTGAACCCGTACCAGCACGGCATTCTTCCGGTTCTGGCGATCATTGAAAACGGGACCGGGAAGGCGCTGCGGCTGGATCTCAAGGTTCAATTCGAGGACCCCGACAATCACCACCTCGACGCGATCCCGGCAGAGGATGTAATCTACTACCCCGGCATCAAGAAGGTGCCCCGCATTGGACCTAGCACACCCTTGCCGATTCCTCTTCCCAGGTCCAAGAAGAAAGGACCGCTCAATACGCCCGAGATCGTAAACCGGGCGCTTTCCGTGAAGCTGATCCCGCCGGGGGAATCGGTGTACGGGTTTTTCTATTTTGAGGCGGAGAATCAGCCCGGATCGAAGTTATATCTCACCGGTCTGAGCGATGCTTCGAGCGGCAAGGAATATTTTTATTTCGAGCTGCCGCTGGATCAGAAATAGGACTCAAAAAAAGGCAACGCGCTAGTCCTTCACGCTGTTGAGAATTCCGGTCACTCCTCGCGCCGCTTTTTTGGCGAGATCCACCGAGCCGTCCCGAACCGAATCCGCCAGGCTGGCACCGTAGCTATCGCGGGGCTGGTAGGATTTGACGTACCGCTGCAAAGGAAGTTGGAACCAGCTCATTCCGTTATTCCGGGCTTCGTCCAGCGCTTTTTGGTTGTCCCAGTGATCGTGCTGGATACGATAGCAGGCGATCACCATGCCGGTCCGGTCCGCGCCGCGTTTGCAATGAATAAATACCGGTCCGGCCGAATTGTCGTTCAGAGCTTTAAGGGAGTTCGAAATCTGCTTCTCAGTGGGCGTGGTCATGCCCTTCATCGGAATATTGACGTACCGCATACCCAGCGCCTGCACCAGATTCTTCTCATTGCGGGCGCGCTCCCCGTCTTCCTGGAGATCGATGACGGTGGTGACACCCATATCCGCAAGGTTGCGGAATCCGGCGCCGGTGGGCTGACCGCCCCGCAGGACCTGCTCATTGACGATGTGAAAGTTCGGCACGCCTTTTACAGCGGGATCCGCCCCCGCCAAGGCCGAGACTCCGGAGAAAAGGGCGCATGCCGCGAACAGGCGAACTAATGATAAAGTGTTTTGTTTCACGGGATTGTACAACTCAGCACGGACCAAAACTTGCCAGCTTCATCACTTTGGATGCGGTCCAAGCCGCAACGGTTGCGTTTTTAAGTCCCGCACTCTAAAAGTTGACTATAGCGGCGAACGATGCCGGATCCAGACTGGCGCCGCCCACCAGCGCCCCGTCCAAATCCTCCTGTGCCATCAAGCTTTTGACATTGTCGGGCTTCACGCTGCCGCCATACAGAATGCGGCACATGGCACCAGCTTCATCGCCGAAGCGAAGGCCGATCTGCTCTCGCAGGAAGTGGTGGGCCTGGGCGGCTATCTCAGGTGTGGCGGTGCGGCCCGTACCGATGGCCCATATCGGCTCATAGGCGATCACGATGCGCGCAAACTGTTCGGGGGTCAAGCCGGAAAGGCCGCCCGCGAACTGGGTCGCCAGAACCTTTTCCGTCATTCCCGCCTCGCGCTCTTCCAGCCGCTCGCCGACACAGACGATGGGAGTGAGCCCGGCTTCCACCGCGGCGGCGGTCTTCTTGAACACGGATTCATCGGTTTCGCCGAAATACTGGCGGCGTTCGCTGTGCCCCACGATTACCCATTTGCATCCGGCTGCAATCAGCATGGGCGCGGAAACCTCACCGGTGTAGGCGCCTTCGTTGAGCCAGAACAGGTCCTGCGCGCCGATTCCGATAGCGGCGCCCCGCGCGGCGTCGACTGCAGCGCCGATGTCGATGAACGGGGGGCAAATAACGATTTCGGCGTGGCTCGACGCAGCCACCAGAGGGGCCAGATCATGCACGAAACCAGCCGCCTCGGACGGCGTTTTGTACAACTTCCAATTACCGGCAATCACCGGTCTACGCATGCATCCAGAATAGCGAGGTTGAGAGGGTCTACGACAGGCGGAGGCCGCGGAACGAATCGATTAGGGCAAAGCTGGTCTGAACCGCTCTGACCTTCTCTCCGCGCTGCTCGATGAGGGATTCGTCGACATTGCCCAGCCCCTCGTCGGCAGCCATGCTGAGGTATTCCACCTTAGCAGGATCGATCCCCATGATGCGGCAGCAGGTGGCATCCACCGCCGCCAGGTCATTCCCCATCACCAGTACGCCCGCAGCTTTGGGCGTGCCCTGAATGGGGCCGTTGCCTTCCATTCCGACGATGCCGTCCACGATCCCGAAGCTGCGGCGGAAAATGCGGTTCAGCTCCACGATGGATTCGGGGATTCCGATGTGGTGCAGTTCATTCTTGGGCCAGCCGTAGATCGACCCGGGCACCAGGCCGAAGAAATTCTTCATGGCCAGCGTGGTCCCGACCCAGTGGTGGGTCTTCATCTTGGCGAGCGAAACCACCAGGTCGGCCCGCAAGGCAGTGTTGGGGAAATACATTTCGGCGCGGCTGGCAAATTTCTGCACAGCGCTCACGTCGTCGCGGTTTAGATCCACGAACAGATCATCGAACTTTGAAATTTCCCGGTAACGAGCCATCTCCACCAGTGAATAGGTGTCTCGGCGATGACCGGGGCCTTCGCCGATCAGGACCTCGTCCGCCCCCAAGGCGCGGAATACTTCATATGCCGCGGCGACTACCGAAACGTCGGTGTTGATGCAAGTTTTGGCGTCGAATTCGACCAGATTCGGCTTCAGCAGAACGGTTTGACCCCGAACATCCAGCCCGCACTCGCGCACTCCTTGCAGCATGCGTTGCGCCAGATCGTCGGAATAGGACGTTGCTTTGAGCACCACCACGGGCGAAGGCCCGGGGGGTGGCCTGCGCCGCGAGCGCGCGCCTTCCCAGCCGGCGTAACCCGCCAGGAGTCCGGCGCCTGCCAAAGGGAAGAAGTCTCTGCGCTTCATTTTCATGCCTTCTCCGTTTTAAGAAAGCCATGGTTTCCGTCGGCGGCGCCCAGGGCTTCGAGAGCCACAATCATCAGATCCGGTGAACCAGGCCCATCCGGACGATTTGAAACAGCCGGAACCGCAACGCCGTGCAGCCTTAATGCGATTGTTATCCAGGCGCGCGCCAGCGTGGAGGCAGTCGTCGTCAGCGAGCGTTGGGCCAGATCCACCGAAGTGCCGGCTTCCGGGCGTCCCTGTAGACCCATCAGGGCCAGCGCCGTGGTTTCCGGATACGACCTTTGATCTTCACCCAGCGCCCAGGCACTGCCATAGTTCCAGCCGCCATCCTTGCAGCGGACGTCCAGGAGCAAGGCTTCTCCCGACTGAATGCGCTCGGTTAGCTCCGGGGCCGGTAGAAGTGCAAAAGTCTTTTTGAGAGCGATCAGCGTATGCGCCGTCGGTTCCACCCACGAAGACGTGCCCAGATTCCAGGGCCAGCCTTTGAGGCTAAGGTTGCGTCCGGGGTCGACCAGGCCGAATCGTGCCAGGCCTCGCCGCCACAGCTCCGATTCTGTGCCGGCAGTCTTGAGGAGGTAGGCTAAGCCCTTCAAGTAGGCTCCGTCCACTTCGCCGCGGATATTGGCCAGTGTCAGGCAAAACGCCGTCACCGAGCTAGAGATCGCCGTGCCCGCCGTGGGAGGCCAGCTTCCGTCAGGTTGCTGCCAGGCCTTAATGAGAGACCATGCGCGGTCGGCCGCCGGTTCCCCATGGAGCACCAGCGCTCCGTAGAAGGTAGGTTCCAGCCACGACTGTTTCCCTTTGTAATAGCTCCAGCCGCCGTCGGGATTTTGGGAGCGCCGGAGGATGTCCACGCGCACCCCCAGATAGGAGTCAGCCACAGAGGATAGATCGGCCCATTCGAGCCTAAGCGTTAGATCTAAGGGGGTTCCGGTACTATTCAGACTGCTGGGAGGGCAGTACTAGCCGTCTAAAGCGTTTCATTTCGGATCTCAGTGGTTTATCCTAGATTCGGTAGGAAACCAGCGAATGGTGTTGAATCAACTGCTCCTTCAATATGCGTATTTGCAGGTTCTGGACCTGCTGACCACACTGGCCTTCCTGCTGCATGGCGTCCGGGAAGGTAACCCGTTGGTGCGCTTGATGATGCATGCGACAACGAATCCTTTGAACGGGCTGCTTCTGGTCAAACTATTCGCGGCGGGGCTGGGCCTTTATTGCTGGCGGCTGGGCCGAGGTAAGCTGTTGGCCCGCATCAATATCGTATTCGCCTTGGTAGTGGCGTGGAACCTGGCGGCTCTGATTCTGGCGTCCTTCTAGGCCTCCGAGTCCTCTTACTGGCGCGCAAGGGCATACTCAAGGGATTGAAGAAGCCACTTGCGATTGGTTTTGACGTCTTCCGTGAGCCGCCGCACCAGTTCCTCTCGATTTTCGTACAAGCGATAGCCCTGCCGCGGCCGCAGATAGCCGCGAGCCTTAGGCTCCTTCCGGAACAGCTCTTCTTCACCCAACTCTGCTGCCAGGCGCTCATAACGACGACGGTTATCGAGCAGAGCCTTGACCAGAAACGGCATTACCGTGGAATAATCGGCCTGCATGCTTTCCGTGCCGCTCTGGTAGGTGTCCTTGTCCACCTTACCCCAAGTTACGGCCTCCGCCGGGGGACATGACGAAAGCGACCCATCGGTTACCGGGGCAGTAACGATCTGGACATCGAAGTTGTAGCCGCGAACGTTCGGCAGACCCAGCACCTGGCCGAGCGCAGGCTCCGGCTGCAGATTGTAGTTCTTAGGCACTCCACCCCCGAGAATCAACGTCGCCAGCGCGTTGGGAGGGTTGTCGAACAGTCCCCAGCGATGATACGCGCAAGCCTCGTAGACTTCGGCGTGCAGGTCGAGATCGAACTTGTAGGAATCCACCAGCCCGGCCTGCTGCATGGCCCATAGCTTCATCGAATTCAGAAAAATACTGCCGTCGGCGGCCGCGCCGACGAAAATCGGGATAGCCAGCCGGTGGCACGTGGAGAGCAGCCCTGCCGGCACGCGATTCAGGCGTTCCTGCCCGGCATAGAAGTCGCCCAGGCGATAGCGCAACTCAGTTCCGGTCATGCGTCGCTGGAATTCGGGCCGCAGCAGAACGGCAGAAAGAAACTTGTCCTGATCGAGGAGCACATCCTCGCTGAAGGCCATGTCGGTGACGCGAATGGTGTGCTCGTCGCGCAGTGCGCCGTCATCGCCCCAGATGGGGACTTCGAACACCGGGTCGCGATGCGCATCGAGGCTGCGATGGCCGTCGTGATAGCAGGCGGCATCGGTGGTCGAAAGATAGGCGATCCAGCCTGCCTCGAGCAGCGGAATCAGCCAAGCCTGGTGCTGGCCACTGACCGTGACCGGTCCGGAAACGGCAAGTGTCAGCGGGCAGCCGGTGCCTATCGCGCGGTCGAGGATGGTGTAGATGCGGCGAAGGAAGGCTCCTCCGAAGGCTGGAAAACAGTGAGTGAACAGCTCGTCTAGCGTTTCTACTTCGTCGACTCTGCGGACGCGAACTTTCTCGTTCATCTAGATTTGATCTTACTCAAATTGCCGGCGGAAACTTTCCATCACACGCTTGAGATCGTCGACCTCGCGCTCGAGCACCGCGACGCGGCCTTCGAGACTGGGACGCGAAGCAACGGATTCGGCTGCATCATCGGCCTCGGCAGACTCCCCACCCCACAAATGCCTCCAGCGGCCGCGGGTGGCGGGAGCGGCGAGCGGATCGGGCTCACGGGCGGCGAGCGCTTCAAGCACATGCTCGACTTCTTCCATGTCTTCAAACGGATGCATGCGTTCGGTACGGCCGCGCAGTTCGCCGACGGTCTGGGGCCCGCGCAGCATCAGCACGGCCAATAGGGCCAGCTCTCGGCGGCCCAGATTCAAAGATTCGCCCAGACGGTGCGCGTATTTTTCGACGCGATGTCCCGCGCCGCTGACCTTCAGCACCAGCTGCTTCTGCCGCAGGAGCTCCAGGCCCTGCGCCACCGTCGTTTCGTCGTAGTTCACAATTGGTTCGCGGCTGGATTTCTGGTTGCAGGCGTTCTGCAGCGCGTTAAGCGTGAGAGGGTAGTACTCGGGCGTCGTAAGGTCTTTTTCAAGTAATGACCCGAGCACGCGTACTTCGATGGGGTGCAGAGGTTCCACTTTGTTATGATCGCGCACCAGCGGGCGTATATTTAAATCAGATGGCACTGGTTCCTCCCTATATCGCCGCGCTGAAGCCTTACAAGCCTGGACGCAATGCCGCGGAGGTCGCGCGGACGTACGGCCTGAAGCGTGTTGCAGGCCTGGCTTCGAATGAGAATCCCCTGGGGCCCTCGCCCCTGGCTCTGGCAGCGATTCGCGCACAACTGAGCGATCTGCATCACTATCCCAACAGCGGCCTGGATCTGCGCGAGAAGCTGGCGGAAGAATTCGGCACCAAAGTCGCCAATGTGATCGCCGGAAGCGGCTCGGATAGCATTGTGTCGGATATCATTCGAACTTTCCTGGGCGACCAGGACGAAATCCTGACGACGGAATCGGCCTTCGGAGGATTTCAGGTGCTGGCCCACTCGCGCGGCGTGGCCTATCGAACCGTGCCATACGACAATTGGCACTACGATCTCAAGAAGCTGGCCGCCTCCATCACGGAGAACACCAAGATCGTCTATCTGGCCAATCCCAACAATCCTACCGGGACCATCTTCACCCGCCAGGAATTCGACAACTTTTACCGGCACGTCCCGGAGCGGGTCCTGATCATCCTGGACGAAGCCTACTTCGAGTATGCGCGCGACAATCCACGTTACCCGGATTCGATGCACTATCGCTACGATAACGTGATCACGCTGCGGACGTTTTCGAAAGTCTACGGCTTGGCGGGACTACGGATCGGCTACGGCTTCGCGCATGAGGACTTGATCGCCGAACTGCTTAAGGTGAAGCTGCCATTCGAGCCGAGCACTCCAGCGCAGGCGGGAGCGATCGCCGCGCTGGATGACAAGGAATGGCTGCACCGGTCGCTGGAGCTGAATGCGCGTTCCTTGCGGCGCTTGACGCAAACGCTCGTCGAGCTGGGGCTGCAAGTGGTGCCCTCGGAAGCGAACTTCGTGCTGGTACCGCTGGAGTCCCCGGCGGCGGCGGCTAATCTCGTGGAGGCGCTACTTCAACGGGGCGTGATTATTCGTCCCATGGCGTCTTGGGGTCTGCCGCGGTGCGTGCGGATTTCAACAGGCACCGACGAGGATCTTGACCTGCTGTTCGGCGCGCTGGAACAAGTGCGTCAAACGGTCTTATCGCCCGTTAAATAATCTCTATTTGTGTTCTTCAGCCTTGGCCGGAGCCGGATCGAGAGGCCTCGGCGCCGGAGTCTTCAAAGGATTCATCGAGTCCGGGGCCGGCGTGGCGTTCTCCATATTCGGGCCGTTGCGCGGCTGAAAGTTTACGCGCGATGTGACGTCGATAAAGTCGAACATCAGAAAGATTCCAAGAAACAGGAACCCGGCGATGGCGATAATCGCGTTGACCGGCTTGTCCCAGACAAGGTGCATGAAGAACAGAGCCACCAGCGCGGCTTTCATGCTGGCGATGGCCAGCGCGATCACCACGTTGGCGGAGCCGAAGTTGAAGGACGCGGCAGCGATCGTCAGCACCGTCAGGAACAGCAGCGCGAACAGATTGGCGGTGTAAATCTTCGGGCCGCCGTGATGCTGTCCTGCGCCATGCGTATTGGTTTCGGTATGAGAGCTCATGAGATCAGATAGTACAGCGGAAACAGGTAAATCCAGATCATGTCGACGACGTGCCAGTACAAGCCCACCAGGTCGACCGGAGTATAGTACTCGCTGTTGAAGTCGCCGCGATTGGCACGCACCGCTAGCCAGCTCAGCAGCACGATACCCACCACCACGTGGATTCCATGCAAGCCGGTCATCATGAAGTAGAACGCGAAGAACGTGGCGTATCCGTGCGTGCCTTTGATGAGGTCTTCGGATTGATGGGAATAGAAGATCCCGGGTAGCAGGCCGTCGTGAAACTTGTGGGCATACTCGACGTACTTGATCCCCAGAAACACGCACGCCAGCAAAATGGTGATCACCAGGTAGCGCACCGTCTTCTTCTGCTGATTGGTCTGGGCCGCGTTCACGCCCATAACCATGGTCCAGCTGGAGATCAACAGCACGATGGTGTTCACCGATCCGTAGAGCGGGAAGAGATGGCCGCCGATCAACTGTTTCAGATGCTCATGGGCTTCGATGAATTCCCGCGGGTATTGGTGCTGCATCAGGCCGAAGCCTACGAAGAGACCCCCAAACAGCAGGATTTCGGTAACGATGAACAGCCACATACCAAGCTTGCTGGTATCGAACTGCTGCTCCATCGTGGCGAAATGATGCTGATGGTGGGGATTGTGCTCACCATGCTCATCTTGCCCGCCGTGCGCGTGAACGTCGGTCGTGGTGGTACTCATTTAGTGGGTCACCGCCTTGGGCCGGTAATCATACGGCTCGTTTTCGAGCACCGGCTGTTCTTCGAAGTTGTGAGTAATGGGAGGCGAGGAAGTCTGCCATTCCAGCGTGGTGCCGCCCCAGGGGTTGTCGGGCGCGTCCGCAGGCTTACGAAGCGACGCGAGCAGCACGGCCGCAGTCATAAACAAGCTGAGCCCGATAATCCAGGACCCCACCGTCGAGAATGCGTGCAGCGGCTGGAACTGATCCAGGTAATTGTAATAACGGCGCGGCATGCCCCGGCTGCCCAGAATGAACTGAGGCAGGAAGGTCGCGTTAAAGCCGATGAACCAGATCACTGCGGTCACCTGGCCCCATCTCTCCGCATACATCCGTCCAGTCATCTTCGGCCACCAGTAGTATAGGCCGCCGATGAATGCGGTCACGGTAGATCCCATCATCACGTAGTGGAAGTGCGCCACCACGAAGTAGGTATCGGTCAGGTGGACGTCCGTCGAAAGCGTCCCCAGGAAGATGCCGGTCAAGCCGCCGATGGCGAACAGCATCAGGAAGGAGATGGCGTAGAGCATGGGCGTTTCCAGGCTGATGTTCCCCTGGTACATGGTGGTGAGCCAGTTAAACACTTTGACGCCGGATGGGATCGCCACCAGGAACGTGAGCGCGGAGAAAATCACGGTGGCCAGTTGGGATTGCCCCGCGACGAACATATGGTGGCCCCAGACAATGAAGCTCACCAGCGCGAGCGACACGCTGGCATACGCCATGGCCCTATAGCCAAATATGGTCTTGCGCGAAAACGTGGGAATTAATTCGCTGATAATAGCCATCCCGGGCAGAATCATAATGTAGACGGCAGGATGCGAATAGAACCAGAAAAAGTGCTGGAACAGCACCGGATCTCCGCCGATGCGCGAATCGAAAATGCCGATCTGAAAAACACGCTCGAGCATCAGCAGGACCAGAGTGATTCCCAGGACCGGTGTAGCCAGGATCTGAATGAGAGCCGTGGAATACATGCTCCACACGAAAAGCGGCATATCGAACCAGCCCATGCCGGGTGCGCGCAGCTTATGAACAGTAGCAATGAAGTTGAGTCCCGTGAAAATCGAGGAAAATCCGAGAACGAAAACTGCCGCCGTCATTAAAGTGACCGTGCCGGAAGTGGTCGTACTATAAGGCGTATAGAATGTCCAGCCGGTGTCGACTGCTCCAATGATCATCGACGAAATGGCCATGACCGCGCCGACCACCCAGAGATAGAAGCTTGCCAGATTCAGCCGTGGAAACGCCACGTCCTTGGCGCCCAACATAAGGGGCAGTACGAAGTTGGTAAGCGATCCCGGGATAGAGGGGATGATGAACAGGAACACCATGATCGCGCCATGCAGCGTAAAGAAGCGGTTATACGTTTCGGCGGTGACTTGCATACCGAAGAGCTTGTGCGCGGGGGTCAGCAAGGTAAGGCGGACCAGGAGCGCGAAAATGCCGCCCAGCAGGAACGCGGAAAGCGTGCCTACCAGGTACATAATCCCAATGCGCTTATGGTCGACCGTGGTCATCCAGCTCCAGACGCCCCTGGTCTCGTTCAGGTAATTCTTTTTGGGCCGTGGCCGGTCCCCGATTCGCGCACTTCTTGTGACTACCGGTTCCATAATTGCCTTAACCTCATTCTCCTACTTCCCGTTTACTTCAATGACTCAATGTATGCGACCAGACCGTTCTGCTGATTCGGCTTCAACAAGCCCTGGAATGTGGGCATAATCGGGTCGAACCCCTTCACGACTTTAGCCTGCGGGTTCATCATGGATTCCCGGATATAAGCCTCATCGGCCAGGACCGACATCCCATTGTTTAGCTGCACCATCGAGCCATAGACGCCCTTCCAACTGGGACCCTTGCTCTTGGTCCCGTCCGTGGTGTGGCAGGAATTGCAGCCGACGCGCTCATAGGTGATCTTGCCCCAATCCGCCGGCGTCTTCTTGGGATCCTTCCCGTTGAAGTAATCCTCCCACTCCGTACCGCCGGTTTCCATCCACTTGGCGAAATCGGTGTCATTGTCGACGGTCAAAATGCCATGCATGCCGGAGTGGTCCTTGCCGCAGTATTCGGCACAAGTGAAATTATGTGGTCCGAGCACCGTGGGCGTGAACCAGATTTGGGTGTAGCGGCCGGGAATAATATCGTGCTTGACGCGCATATCGGGCACATAAAAGTCGTGCAGCACGTCCTCGCTGGTCATGGTGAACTTCACGGGCTTATTCACCGGAACGTGAATATCGTTGATGGTGCGCGAGCCGTCCGGATATTCGAACTGCCACAGCCACTGCTTGGCGGTAACCGAGATTTCCATGGACTCGCCGGGGGCAACTTCGTACTTCATCCAGCCGTTTAAGCCCCAGAAGAAGATCCCGACGCAGAGAAGCAGCGGCCCTACGGTCCAGATCACCTCCAGCAACGTGTTATGAGTCTGATGCGGCGTGACTCGTCCCGGTCTATAACGATAGCGCCACGCAAAATACACCGCGGGAATCGCAATCATCAAGAACAGGGCGACGCTCAGCCAGAACAACGACATGTAGACGAAGTCGATCTCTTTGGCGAATTCGGAGCCCTGCGGGGGCATCATCCATGCGCGCAACCAGTCCATTAATTACTTCCCTTTCTCGAGACTCCGCTCCTGTCCTTCATGCCCAACGCGGCATTCATGCGAAACGCTCCTTGCGGCGGCGTTCCGCGCGGAACATGCGGAACAAAAAGAACCCCAGGACCAGCACGGTCAAGGCGCCTCCGGCCTCCATGAAGTTGGTGGCGAACAGCACATACTTGTTCTGCACGGGATCGTAGTGATAGCAGAACAGCAGAACTTTTTCGATGGTGATCGTGCTCCGGTTTTCGGCCGCCTCGGCCAGTCCGAAGCGCAGGTCGAGCGCCCGGTAGTTGATACCGTACAGGTACCGCGCCATTTTCCCTTCCGGCGTCAGGATCATGATCCCGGCCAGGTGCGCGTATTGCTGGATGCGCGGATCCCAGCGGTAGTGATAACCGATCAATTCCGCCAGCCGCTTGGCGTTATTATCGCGATCCGTCAGGAAGTGCCAGCCGTCCGTGGGCTTCCCGTAGCTTGCCAGGTACGATTCCTTTTTCTTGCGGGCAACTTCCGGAGTCTCGCGCGGGTCGATACTGATGGTAACGACCTCGTACTGGTTGCCCGGCGTCCAGGGCATTTGCTTCATGATCTCCACCTGGCGGTTGAGGATCAGGGTGCACAACTGCGGGCAGTTGTAATACACCAGGTCCAGCAGCACCGGACGGCCTTTGTTGAAGAAATCCCGCAGTCTGACGACCTTGCCGTCTTCGTCGTTGAAAGTCAGATCCAAATCGATCGTGCGGCCGAGGTGTTCCTCGATGCCCACGCCCACCAATTGGGCGGGCAGGCGATCCTTGGGATCGGTAGCAGGGATGTCGCCGGAGGGACGGTTGATATATTGCCCGAATGCACAGGCCGAGCCCAGCGCGAACAGCGCAACTGGATACGCGAATGTGCGGAAAAACTTCATCTTACTTCTTTACTGCCTCCGGCTGCTTTCCTGCTTCAGGCTGAGTTCCGGCCTGAGGTTGCCCGGGAGTGGTCGGCGTGGCTGGCTCTTCCGGTTTCGGTTCGGTAGGCTTGGCGGGATAGAATGTCTTGCCTGCGGCCTCCTCGGCCAAGAACAACTCCTTGGCTCGTTCAAAGGGAATTCGTACGCGCGTTTTGGAGGGATCGGCGTACTCGTAGTGATTCAGGCGCCAGTTCGACAGGCTGCGCAGGTCGCCGACCTCCTCGCCAGGAACCGAAAGCACCTTGTCATAGACTGCCTCGTTCCAGATCTTTTCGAAGTAGGACTGCAGAGCCAGGATGGTCACCACCAGCGTGATCACGCTGATGATCACGAAGAACGTGATTTTGCGCGCAGCCGGCTCGCTATGGTCAAACCCTTCCCGAGGATTGTGATGCTCAACTTCGTGATCGTATTTCGTAGTCATTTTTTAGTCACGACGCTTATGCATTTTCGAAATGCAGACTCTGCTCCAGGCGAAGATCCCCTTCCGGGACCATCGCGTGCCGGCGGAAGCGGCTCCAGAACACGAGTCCGGCGAGGCTTACCACTGCTCCAAGGGTGGCAAAATCCAGCCAGTGGATCTGCGGGCCGTTGTGATAGAAAACCGGCATGACGATCCAGTAGAAATCCAGATAGACCATTACGACGCTCCAAACCGCCATGACGCCCAATACCTTTAGATTACGCTTCGCTGGACGGCTCAACAGGGTGAAGAACGGGATGAAGAACCTGAGGAAGGGGAGCGAGAGGCTGATGTACAGCCACGTACCCGGCATCCGATGCCTGAAGAATTGCGTTTCGTCAGGAATATTCGCGTACCAGATCAGCAGAAACTGCGAAAACGCCATGTACGTGTAAAAACAGGTCATCGAGAACAGCCACTTGCCCAGATCGTGGTAGTGCTCGATGTTGATCTCTTTTTTCAGGACGCCAGCCTGACGGAATCCCAGGCAAATCAGAATCATCAACGAGAAAAACAGCACGGTGCCGTCGGCCAGGTAGTACAACCCGAAAATAGTCGAATACCAGCTAGGCTCAACCGACATGAGCCAATCGTAAGCAGCGAGCGTACCCACGACCACCACCAGGAGTAACCCAGTCCCGCTCCAGCGAGACGCAATTTGCATCTGCCGCGCGGAACGTCTGGCATCCTGCTTAGTGGACTGCCGGTAGATCGCGAAGATCCAGATGGACCACAGCACGAAATACCCGTAGGTCCGGAGGATAAAGAATTTATTCACCAGGAAATCGGATTTGGCGCGAAGCGATTCGTTGGAGTTCGCCACGGCCGGATCGTTCCAGGGATAAACATGATTCAGGCCGAACGCCAGCGGCACAAACAGCAGCGCTCCGAGCGGCAGTGTAATCATGAGATTTTCCATGATCCGGCGCATGGTCACGCTCCAGGCCGAGCCACTGAGAAACTGCACCATCACGAAAAAAAACGCCGCCAGGCCCATGGAACAGATGAAGGTGAACGCCACCAGATAGGAGCGGAAGAAACGGTCCGGATCCTGAATGTATCCGGCCACGCACGCCACCGTGGAAATCAGGGCAGCTAGTACCAGCGCATTGCGTCCCTTGGACCAGCGCGCCGATTCCAATTGGTAGTTAGCGGTATCTGTCGCAGCGTGGCTCATTGCTAATTCGATCCCTTGTATTGAACGCTCGATTGCAGTTCCGGCGGCACGTCGTTGAGGGTGCCGTGGGCGGCGCGTTGCAGCACGCGCACATAGGCGATGATTGCCCAGCGATCTTCCGGACGATTCTGGTAGCCGTAGGGTGGCATCGTTCGCCGGCCGTAGGTGATCACATTGAACAGATCGCCGTCAGCCATTTCGACGATGCGATCCTCCATCAGGTTCTGCGGCTGCCAGGCCGGCCAGCGCTTGGGTACCATACCCTTCCCCAGACCGGTTTCGTCATGGCACGGCGAGCAGTACGTATTAAAGCGCCAGTGGCCCTCCGTCAGCACCGCTTCGGTGACCTTCACCGGGCTCTTACCCAGGTACAACTTGCCATCCATGCCCGTGTTGAACGGCGTATCCTCATCCATGTGGCCGCGTGCAACGGTGCCGTCCGGCGGACGCCGGCTCGTGCGGGTGTCGGAAAACAAGTCCGTCGAGCGCTGAGGCTTGAACTTCTTCTGTAACTTCATGTCGGGCCACACCTGGAGCGGAGGATCGCGTTGGATACCGGAACAGCCTGCCAGACCGAGCATGGCCGCAATGGCGATTAACATGTGATGTTTGGCGGTCATCCTTCTACCACCTCCACGTCATTGGCGCCCACGCTACGCATGTCCTGCGCGGTCTTCTGCGCGTCGAATTTTGGATCGTTCGCCTCGACGACCAGGAGAAAACGGTCGTCGGAGGCACGATGCGCGCTGCGGTAATTCATGGAAGGATGGTACAGGCGAGGCAATCCGCTCAACGCCCACGTGCATATAAAAGTGGTGATCGCGGAAAACAGAACTGCCAGCTCGAAGGTCGGCGGAATTGAGTACGTAAAATCGAATAGCGGCTTGCCGCCGATGATTAGGGGATAATCGATCACTCCGACGTAATAAATCAAAATCTGTGCGGTCAGAATGCCGGCGATGGCGCCGCAAACCACGATCCAGCCGATCTTAGAATACGGGATTCCAAGGGCTTCGTCGATGCCGTGAACCGGGAAGGGCGTCATGGCGTCCAGCTTGGTATAGCCCATGCCGCGAATGGCGTGCCCGGCCTTTACCAGATCTTCGGGCTCGGCAAACTCGCCCATGACTGCGTAGACTTTGTCCTCACCGATGCCCAGCTTGTCTTTGATCTGAGCAATGAGAACCGCGGGATCGGAGGTCTGGCTCATCTGTATGAAGGGCTCCCTTCTTCCTGTCCGGCGAATACATGTTTTTCCTGGGATGCCACGCCCTTGACCTCCGACATCGCGATCATCGGCAGGAAGCGCGCGAATAGCAGGAACAAGGTCAGGAACATCCCGATGGTGCCGATGAAGGTGCAGATATCCACCCAGGTCGGAACGAAATAGCCCCACGAGGTCGGCAGAAAGTCGCGCGTCAGGCTGGTGCAGATAATGACGAAACGCTCGAACCACATACCGATATTGGTGGTGATGCTGATGACGAACATCACCCACAGGTTGGTGCGCATTTTCTTGAACCAGTACAACTGCGGGATGAAGACGTTGCAGGAGTACATCGACCAGGCCGCCCACCAGTACGGACCGAACGCGCGATTCAGGAAGGTGAACCTCTCGTAAATGTCCCCGCTCCACCAGGCGACGAAGAACTCGGTGCAGTATGCGTAGCCCACCACCGAACCCGTCACAAGAATGATCTTGTTCATGTTATCCAGGTGCTTGATGGTGATCAGGTTCTGCAGGTTCAGAGTCCAGCGCGCGATCAGGAGCAGCGTCATGACGCACGCAAATCCCGAGAAGATCGCGCCCGCGACGAAATAGGGAGGAAAGATAGTCGTGTGCCAGCCCGGGATCACCGACGTCGCGAAGTCGAAGCTAACCACAGAGTGAACGCTGAGCACCAGGGGCGTTGAGATTCCCGCCAGGATCAGATAGGCCTGCTCATAATGCCGCCAGTGCCGGGCCGATCCGCGCCAGCCCAGGCTCAGGATCCCGAACACCACCTGGCGGATCTTGGTGGTGGCGCGATCGCGCAGAGTCGCCAGATCCGGAACCAAGCCCGTAAACCAGAACAGCAGCGATACAGTGAAATACGTCGAGACGGCGAAAACGTCCCAGATCAGAGGGCTGCGGAAGTTCTGCCATATATTCAGATCAGTATTGGGAACCGGGAACAACCAGTACGCGCGCCACGGCCGGCCGGTGTGGAACAGCGGAAACAGGCCCGCGACCATCACGGCGAACAGCGTCATGGCTTCGGCCGATCGGTTAATGGAGGTTCTCCATTTTTGCCGGAACAGGAACAAAATCGCGGAAATGAGGGTGCCGGCGTGGCCGATACCGATCCAGAACACGAAGTTCGTGATACCCCAGCCCCAGCCGACTGGCTTGTTCACGCCCCACACGCCTACACCGGTGTTCACCAGATAGGTGAGCATGGCCGCCAGCAGCAGCACTAACGAGCTGGTGCAGGCGAGCGTAATCCAGTATTTGAGCGGTGTCTTGTAGACCGGATCTTCTACTACGGAGCTGATCTGGTCAGTAAGGTCGTGGAGATCCCTGGCGCCCTGTACCAGCGGCGGGTTCACGGCCATCAACTGCGGATCTTGGACGACTGCGCTCATGCAAAAAACTCCGCAATACGTAACATCCTCATGACGCTTCCAGCTTCCCTCATGATGCTTCCAGCTCCGGATTAGGATTGCGCAACCGCCCCAGGTAGGTTGTGCGCGGCCGCACGTCGAGCTCCGCCAGCATGGCGTAATTTCGCTCCTGCGTCTTCAGCTTGGCGACCTTGCTATTGGGATCGTTAATATTGCCGAACGTGATTGCATCGGCCGGGCAGGTTTGCTGGCAGGCCGTCACCACGCCCTCGCCCGTGAATTCGCGCCGGCCATCGGTTTTGGTGGCGATGCGCGCTTCCTGAATACGCTGTATGCAATAGGTGCACTTTTCCATGACTCCCCGCATCCGGACGGTGACGTCGGGGTTGTAGACCATCTGCATCAATTCCGGCTCGATTCGCCGCCGCACCAGGAAATTTTTGTGCCAGTCGAGGAAGTTGAAGTGCCGCACCTTGTACGGACAGTTGTTGGCGCAGTAGCGCGTGCCGACACAGCGGTTATAGGCCATGTCATTCAAGCCTTCGGGACTATGGCTGGTGGCCTGCACCGGGCACACATTTTCGCAGGGAGCGTTTTCGCACTGCATACACGGGACCGGCTGCGCCACCGCGCGCGGATCCTCGGGATTGCCGACGTAGTAGCGGTCCAACCGGATCCAGTGCATTTCGCGGCCTCTCAATACCTGGTCTTTACCGACCACCGGAATGTTGTTTTCCGCCTGGCAGGCAACTACGCAGGCGTTACAGCCGGTACAGGCACCCAGATCGATCGCCATGCCCCATTGGAGTCCCTCCCATTTGAGCTGGGGATAAACGGAATCGAGCTCAGGAACCTCCTGCTTCTCCTCGATCGTCTTGGGATTCTTCTTGTATTCCTCAATGGTCGCTTCACGGACCAGCGGGCGCGTAGGCGCGTTACGCCCCGAAATCAGCTGCGGCTCCTGCATCGAGCCATGCTCCTGCATATTGCCCAGCACGTACTTTTCGCCAGTCGCCGCAATGGAGAACCCCGGAGCGAACCAAAAATTGTCAGACGTCCGGATGAGTCCTGCGTTGAAGCCGACGTTCGAACCGACGCTTCCGGCCCGCGGCCGGCCATATCCGAGCGCAATGCTGACTGCGTTATCCGCGTGCCCTGCCTGGATCATGACGGCAGCTTCGAGTTTCAGGCTGCCGCTTGAGAGCGCAACCATGTCTCCGTCTTTCCAACCCTTCTCGCGTCCCATCGCCGGACTGATGAGCGCGGCGTTGCCCCACACGAGCTTCGTGATCGGCTCCGCTATTTCCTGCATCCACGCGTTGTTGGCGAATCGTCCATCCCAAGCCGAAGCACTGGGGACGAATCCAACTTCAATCCCACTGGCAGCAGGAGCGGGTGCGGCTTGAATTCGTTTGCTGTCCACAGTGGGTCTGACTTCGGGAGCTTGCGTTCCCGCGATCACCCCATCGTTCAGAGTTTTCTTCCAGGTGTTGTCGCGAGTAGCATTGTCTTTTGATGTTGCGGGCCACTGCGACGTCCAGTAATTCTTGACCAGGTCGTAGCCTTTTCGATCTTTGGAATCGAGCAGCATTGCCATCACCTCGATGGCGCTCCTGCCGCCGAAAATAGGCTCGATCATGGGCTGCTGAATGGCCGCGACGCCATCGCTGGATTGCGCGTCGCCCCAGGCTTCGAGATAGTGCGCCTCGGGCAGATGCCACTTCGCGGCAGCGGCGGTTTCGTCGTCGTAGGCGCCGAGATGAATCGAGTTGGCGACCTTGGCCAGAGCCGCGCCGAATTGCAGATCAGCGGGCGCCGTATAAGCTGGATTTCCGCCCAGGATAACCAGCGTCGAAACCTGTCCGCCGGTCATTTCCCCGGCCAGGCCCTTAAGGGCGTCCACGCCGGATTCAACGCGCTCGGTAGCCGGGGACGCCTTAGTAAAGGTAATCGTGGAACCTGCGGCGCCCAGTGTCTGGTTCATCTGGTGAGCCAGCGCATGAACGATCGCGGGCTGTCGCGGTCCGGCGACTACCAGGGCGTCCTTGCCGGCCGCTTTCAGATCTTTTGCGAGAGCGGCCAGGAATTTGGCTCGCTTGTCTCCTGAAGTCGCTCCGCCTGCCGGCGACGCTCCCAAAGCCACGAGAAGATCGGCCGCGAACTGCGGCACATCCCCGCCCCGCATCCGCAGCCGATGCTCGGCATTCGCGCCAGTCAGCGAGAATTGGCTTTCGACCACATACAGGCGGCTGAGCTTATCGAGATCTTCCTCGGAGTTGACGTGCCGGTTCTTGGAGAACAGCTTGGTCGCCAGCGGCGTGGGCCAATCCGCGCCGAGGAAATCGTAATCCAGCGAAAGAATGACCTTGGCCTTGTCAAACTGCGGATGAATATTTACGGCCTGCCCGAAGGCCAGCATGGCGCCGGCGCGCTCGTTATCGCGTGCAATGGATTCGTATTCTACCCACTTAGCCGTGGGCCATTTTTTCAATGCCTCTGTTCGCAGGCTTTCAAGCGTAGGCGAATTGACGCTGTGGCTCAAAAAGCGCAGCCCGGAGCCGTCGCCCAGAGATAGTCCCTTGAGCGCGGCTTCAAACTTCTCCCAGGTCGATTCCTTCCCGCCGTCCAAAACCATCTTGGACCGGTCGGGATCGTAAACACCCAGCACGCTCGCCTGCGCCAACGGCGTGGCCGCGCCCAGACTGGACGGATGATCCGGATTCCCTTCGATCTTGGATGGACGACCCTCGTTGGTCTGGACGATCACCCCGAATGCGTGCCCGCCCAGCGCGAATGCACTGGTGTAGTTGTAGGCGGCGCCGGGAATGTAGTCATAGCGCCCGCGGGCTTGTGGAGCCAGGCGAATTTCCGGACGGCTGCAGGCGGCTAATCCCGCCAATCCGAACGATGCCGCCATGATTTTCAGCATGGTGCGGCGAGAATTGCCGTCCAGAACGGCTGCGGCGTCTTCGGGAAACTCACGCTCCACCCATTGACGAAATTCGGGCGTGTCCGCGAGCTGATCCAGACTCCGCCAGTATTGCGGGCCGGTCGCGGGCACGGGAGGCGACGCGGGCGACGGCTCAGGCGCGTTGTTAAGCTTTATCTGGACTAAACTCATCGATGACACCCCGAACAATTTGTGGGCGGATGCAGGTGCTTTTGAGCGATAATCTCGTTGCCGATCTCACGCGGGTCCCGATCGGGCACCCAGTCCAGCTGGGTCACCAGCTCGGCCGGCCGGACGTTAGGCGCCGGGTCGCGGTGGCAGGCCAGGCACATGGCCATGTTGAGCGGCTTTTCCTGGTGTACTTCCACCATCTGATCGATGCGCCCGTGGCAGCTGACGCAGCTCACGCCGGCGGTGATATGGGCGCGGTGGTTAAAATAGACGTAGTCGGGCATCACGTGGATTTTTTTCCAGGGAATGGGCTCGCCGGTCTCATAGGACTGCCGCACTAGCTCCAGCCGGGGGCTCTTATCCTTGACCTTTTGATGGCAGCCCATGCAGATCTCCGTTCCCGGGATGGCTGCGTAGGCGCCTCGGTAGGCGGTGTAGTGGCAATAGAAACAGTTCATTCCCAGTTGTCCGGCGTGCAGCTTGTGGCTGTAGGCAACAGGCTGTTCCGGCTGGTAGCCGGTATCTATCACCGTCGGATAGCTGTAATAGGTGTAAGCTCCGATAGTGGCCACCGCGCCGAGAGCGATCACGGCGCCGAGCACTTTAAGTATGATGTCAGACGACTTCGGAAAAATAGCAGCCATCTTCTGTAATGGTCCTTGGCGTCTCCAACTGCGGCTTCAAACCCCGTTCACGCAAACCTGCCGGACGGACGCTATGTGGTTTCCCGTACTTCCCCAACCTAACCTGAATTTGGGCTTCTATCGTTTCTACCACGACCGCATACCTTCTGCAAGTGGAGTAACTATTCTTGTCTAGCCGGAGAAGGTACAGTTTAGCAAGAATTTTCGGGAATCTCAAGGTTCGCCCGAAACTGATGGTACTCCACAACTTGTTCTTCCTGGTGCTTACCTGCGCCGCCTATTTCTCGCTCATTCCATTGTTTGAACAGCAGGTTTCCGATGCCCGGGGGCGGGAGACAGTCATTCTGGAGCAGACCCCCGCAATGGAGCGCGCATACCAAGATGCCATCACTCGGGCGAAGATCACCTTATTCCTGGTCTTGGGGAGCATCTACATCGCCGCCGTCGTGCTGTTGGAATCGGCCATCATGCCGCTTTACGTTTACCGGCCGCTTAGAAGAATGCTGGAAGCCGACACCGCCACCCGGGCCGGCGACCGCAAGAGCGAGCTGATTCCGCCGACCGAAATCCTGGGCGACGAGATCGGCCAGATCATGCAATCGCGCAACGATACGGTCTCCGAGCTGCGCCGCCAGGAAGACGAACTCGCGGCAGCCTTGCGACGTCTGGAGGAACAAGACCGCCTGGTTAGCCTGGGTTTGCTCTCGGCTAGCGTCGCGCACGAGTTGAATACTCCCCTGGCGGTGTTACACGGCTCCATCGAAAAACTGATCGAGACGACCAAAGACGAACACACGCTCGAAAGACTGGCCCGCATGCAGCGCGTCACCCAGCGCCTGCGGACCATCAGCGAGAGCCTGGTGGATTTCGCCAAAGCCCGTAAGCAGCGCACCGAGCCGGTGGCGGCACGGGGCTTGATCGACGAGGCTTGGGGCCTGGTGGCCATCGACCCGCGTGCGTCGGGGATCACCTTCACCAACCTGGTGGATCCCGAGGAGCGCGTGGTCGGCAATGCCGACCGCCTGGTTCAGGTATTCGTGAACCTGCTGCGCAACGCCGTAAATGCCGTGGAGATTCCGGGCGGGACGGTGTATGTGCGCGCGCGGCGAGCGGACCGTTTGGGCAAACGCGGTGTCGCGATCGCCGTGGAAGATAATGGCCCGGGTATTCCAGCCGACGTCCTGCCGGATATTTTCGATGCCTTCGTTACGACTCGGCTGGACGCGCGCGGAACGGGCCTTGGTTTGACTGTGGCCGAGGGAATTGTCACCCAGCACGGAGGCGCGATCACCGCCGCGAATCGCCGCGAGGGCGGAGCCTGTCTGGAAGTGTGGCTTCCTGCTCCGCAATAGTCGCGGATGTCCCCGCGCGCGCCTCTCCGGAAGCGATCGCGCCTTCCAGTAACACTTCCAGAGACGGCAGTGGCCTGGCAACCAGGAAGATCTGATAGGAGAACAGCGATCGGGAAATCTTGATCAGGCCATGGTTGATCGTTACCAGAAAGCGCGCCAGGGCCGTGTTGCCCAGCGCCAGCGGAAATGGCGCCGGGATACCGCGCATTTCCTCAATCCGATAATTGGCCTGCTCGAACAGCTTCCGGATGGTGCCGAAGGTGAACAGCCGGGTATGAGTCAGATCCAGAATCCCGCGCGCTCCGTAATGGAAGAAGCCCAAAAACAGCATGCAGCGCGTGATCAGAAACGCGACGTTGCCCGTGCTGACAATCAGCCTGGTGTCTTTATCCCGCCGGCGTGCGTTGCGCAAGGATTCGACGAAGGTCTCGGGAGAGCGCAGATGCTCGATCACATCCAGCAGCAGCACGTAGTCGAATTCTCCGATATCCACGGGGAGCTCCCCGCTATCCAGATCCGCCTGGATAAAATTCGCGACGTGTGCGTCTTCCGGCGGGCGGTACTGATCGATGCCGGTAACGTCGCAGCCTTTCTCGAACAGCGCGCGAGCCACGTAACCCGATGCGCACCCGACGTCCGCCACTGTCGATCCCGAAGGAACCCGCCGCACCGCCAGCTCATGTGGACTTTCAAATCCCCACTTAGGTAGATATTGCTGGCCGGGAGGCGCCAGATCGAACTTGCGCTCGTACAGAATGCCGAGATCCTGGGCCTTGGAAAGCGAGGTGACGCGCACCACGTCCAGCGCGTATTTCAGACCATTCACACGGCAGATCTCATCGCCATAATAAGTAGGAATGGGAAGCTCTTTGATGCGCAGACCGGCGCGAACAAACTGAATGATGATTTCCGTATCGAAGTGAAAATCGTTCGTATTCTTGTCGAAGGGGATTCCCGCCAGCGCCCTTACGGAATAGATCCGGTAGCCCGAATGGAATTCCGAAAAGCTGGTCTTGAGAAGACGATTCTGGATGCTGGTCAGAATCCTGTTGCCCATCCACTTATACAGCGGCATCCCGCCACGGCGGGCGGCGCCGGGGGCCATCATACGGGATCCAAACACCGCATCCGCCTCGCCCGCTAACAAGGGCTGGAGCAGATCCGGCAGACGTTCGGGAGCGTACTGGCCGTCACCATGCACCAGCGCGACGAAGTCGAACTTTTCACGGATCGCGTAGTGGAATCCGATTTTCTGATTCCCGCCGTAGCCCTGGTTTACCGGGTTGAACAGCACGGTGATCGGGAAAGCCGCGTCCTCCATCTCGCGGGCTCGCTCGAAGGTACGGTCCGAGGAGGAATCGTCGATGATCAGGACCCTGGTGTCATATTCAGACAGTTCGGCGGGAATCCTCCGCAGGACATCCTGGATGGTCCGTTCGGCGTGATAGGCTACGATGAAAACCAGGACTCTCGCACGCACTAGATGTGGAGTCGCTGGTGAGGACATCGTGAATTATTTTACAATGCCCAGCCTAGGCCGTTCCCTAATCGTGCAGACCGGAGTTCCCCGAAAAGAGGACCGTTCGGGCGTAACATGCGGCTGGACATCGCGAACGTCATCACGGGCCCCATCTCCCCCGTCGCGGTCAATCGCTACCATCCGTAAAGCAGGCCTCGCGGACTATAAGCCGGTTTCTGTACCCGCGGCTTGCGCCACGGGCGGCAACCATTCCTCTGGGCCGCAGATTACTCCGCAGCTCTAGCGACCTACCCGGAAGTCGTAACGGAGCGGGCCGCTCCTCCTCCCCTATTTGGTCTTGCTCCACATGGGGTTTGCCCTGCCAGCGTGCGTTACCGCAGCCGCGGTGCGCTCTTACCGCACCTTTTCACCCTTACCAGCTCCCTTGCGGGAACCGGCGGTATATTCTCTGTGGCACTTTCCGTAAAACCCGCTTTGAGCGAGTCCCCCCGGCCGTTAGCCGGCATGCTGCCCAATGGAGACCGGACTTTCCTCCCCTGCTCATCGTGAAGATGAACCGGAGCGGTTGCCCGACCGCGAGGCCCACCTTATTATCGAACTCGTACCTGCCAAGGGCAACATAAAGAAACGCCTATGCCTTCAGACCAATCCTACCTATAGCGAAAACTAGTCTTCGGGCTGTAGCGAAAACTTGCGTTGCGGCGTTTAGAATGAATGTAGATTGCCTGGCCAAGCACCCTCCCGGCCAGAAACGTGCAGGGTAATCTGCGTTACAAATATCTTTGCTTCAGGAGGCTCAGTACATGGTACGGAGATGCATCGGATTGCTTTCGACCGCTTTATTGCTTGGAACAGGCTTATGGGCCCAGGGGTTGGATACCCAGGCCAGCAAGGACGACTGGGAGGAGATCAACTTCGACTTCAACTCCTCGGTGCTGGTGGACGGGTTTCCCAGCCTGCTGCGCCTGGCGGAGCTCTTGCAAGCCAACGGGGGCTACCATGTGCGCGTGGAAGGACATACGGACGGGATCGGCTCGGACACCTTCAACCAGAAACTGGGCCTGGATCGCGCCAATACTGTCCGCGATTTTCTGGTGAAGTACGGCGCCAAGGCCAACCAGATCGAGACCGTCTCGCGCGGCAAAGCTGCGCCCAAGGTCCCCAATCCGAACCCGGTCTACAGCCCGACTGACGTCGCCCGTTTTATGAACCGGCGGGTGGTGCTCACCGTAACCGATGAGCAGGGCCGCACCATCGGGGCCGGCGGGCCTGGGGATGCCATTCGCGCCATCACCAACGCCGCGCCCGCACCGGCCGGAGTAGCCGACTGTTGCAGCGAGGTATTAAAGCGTCTGGACAAGCTGGACGACATCGCCAAGATGCTCAAGGACCTGGCCGACCAGAACGCCGCGCTGCGCAAGGATCTCGACGCCATGCAGCAAAACCAGAAGGCTCTGGAAGCGCGGCTGAACCAGCCCGCTCCGCAGCCGCCTCCCCCGCCGTCAGCTACTGAGGTCGCCACCGCCGTCAAATCGCAGTTGGATGCCGAGAAGACTCCGAAATTCCAGGTGCTGGGCGCCAATGTCGGCGCGGACGGCAATGGCGGCGTGACCTTCACCGGCCGGGGCAGGTTCTTCGACACTATGGGAACGCGCTTCGGCTTCGAGGCGCAGGGCGAATATTACTATGTGAAGGGCCAGCGCGAAGGCCAAGCCGATTTCGGCCTGGTCGACCGCCTGGGACGCCACGTGCAAGCGGGCATGTTTGCCAGCTTCAAGCATGTGACTCTGGCCGGAAACCAGACCGGCGGAACGCTCGGCGAAGGCGCGCTGGCGGTGGATTACATCTTCTCGCGCGGCCGCGTGGGGATCTTCGGAACCAAGGGGTTCCTGGATAACGCGCTGATCAATCGCGCCAATGGCGTGGATGCCAACGGAGTATTCCAGAAGAATGTGATCCTCGAAAACTACCTGAAGATCGTGGACCAGGCCGGTGTCGCCGCCACCGTGGGTATGTGGGGCAAGAACTACGCCGAGGGCAACGTCGGATACCTGAAGAGCGTCGCATACGGCGACCGCATCGGCGGAACAGTGCGTTTGATCTTCCCCTTGAACAATAAGATCGCGCTCACCGCCGAGGGCGGCGTCAATGAAACCATGCTCTCCCGCGGCAACGACGGCCGCGCCGTGTTCGGCGTGCAGTTCGGCAACCTGATCCGGCCCAAGGAATACCTGGCTGCCGATCACGCGCTTCCCATGGAAGTTCCGCGCGTGCGCTATGAAGTCCTTACCCGGCGCGTCCGCGTCGGCAACGATCCGCCGGTGGCGAATGCCGGTCCTAACATGAGCGGTGTCGCGGCAGGAACCGTTCAGCTGGATGGATCGGCTTCCTACGATCCGGACGGCGATCCGATTACCTACCAGTGGATCCAGGATGCCGGCCCGCAGGTGACTATTACGAACCCCACCACCGCACGGCCGACCTTCCCGGCAGCCACCGGGCAAACCTACAACTTCCGCCTGGTCGTCAAGGACGATCATGGCGGGCAAGGCCAGGCCAGCGTGCGAATTTCCACCAGCGCGGCCAACCGGGCGCAAATCCTGTCGTTCATCGCCACTCCGACCCAGATTACCGCCGGACAGGCTGTGACCCTCACCTGGAAAACGCAGAATGCCGATACCGCCAATATCGCCGGCATTGGAAGCGTCTCGGTGAACGGATCGCTCACCGTGTCGCCCACGCAGACGACTACCTACACTCTGACGGCGCGCAACAACGTGAATGATGAAACTTCGACCGTCACGATCACGGTAGGCGGGGGCAGCTCGCCGGGGGATGTACTGCCGGTGATTTCAACCTTCACCGCCACGCCCTCGACGATCAATGCGGGGCAGAGTTCCAGCCTGCAGTGGAGCACCCAGAACGCTACCTCGGTGAGCATCAGCTCGATCGGGACGGTGGCCGCCAGCGGAACGAACAATGTTTCGCCCACAGTCACCACCACCTATACGCTGACGGCGACCAACACGGCTGGCAGTACCACCAAGACGGCCACCGTCACGGTTAACGGCGGCGGCGGGCCAGTCATCGTATTCGCCTCCGATCCGCTTTACACCACCACCCGGGATGTTCGGTTGGATGCATCCGGCTCAACAGGTAACGGGCCGCTGCAGTTCTACTGGACGGTGCGCAACGACAAGGCCGTGATCTACCAGAGAACCTCGCCGACGCCGCAGGTATACCTGCCGTCGACTCCGGGGAACTACATCTTCGATCTCACGGTGACCGACAGCAAAGGCGTTTCGACAACGAAGACGCTGACGGTGCGGCTGATCGGGCTGTAGGAAAACATGCTGTAGCAAACATGTGAAGCGGGGCTTCTTGCCCCGCTTTACACTGTGGAGATGATCGATAGGCGAACGGGCCAACATTACGCGTGGGGCGATGGGTGCGATGGATGGCACTTAGTCCAGACCGCCACACTGAGCGTCATCGAAGAACGGATGCCGCCGGACACGTCGGAGGCTCGCCACTATCATGAGAAAGCGAACCAGTTCTTCTACGTGCTGCGAGGCCATTTGTCGATCGAAGTCGGCGGAAACGAGCGTGCGTTGGACCCCGGTCAAGGCATCCAGATCACGGCGGGCGAACCTCATCAGGTTCGCAATCAAGGTGACGTGGATGCGGAGTTCCTGGTGGTTTCAAACCCTCCCAGCCACGGCGATCGGGTCTCCGCTTAAAGGGCTGAAAAGACTCGGCGGTGGGGTCGGGATTTTCGAGCCCGCCGCCGGACTTCTGCCCGGCGATTCCAAATCTCGGTGAGATTTCTCAGCGAGTCAAGTCACCATCTAACCGGTGAACCGCTACGAACGTCGCCTGACTCATTGGGATGCCACGGGGTGTCCCATGTTTGTCACGTTTCGGCTTGCGGGAAGTCTTCCGGAGAACCGCGTTTTTCCTCCTGCTCGCTGCTCGTCCGGCCAAGCCTTCATTGCCATGGACCGCCTGCTCGATCGGGCCACTGAGGGTCCGGTTTGCCTCTGGCAGCAAGAAATCGCGCAGATCGTGATCGACGCTATCCGGGACGGTGAAGCTCGCTTTCATCGTTACCAGCTGCACGCCTTCGTAGCGATGCCGAATCACGTGCACCTGCTGGTGACGCCTAATGTGACGGCCGATCAGTGTTGGGGCCGCTCAAAGGGTTCACGGCCCATCAGGCGAATCGCGTTCTCGGAAAACATGCTCCGTTCTGGCAGGACGAAAGTTACGATCACTTGGTCCACAACGAAGAAGAGTTCCAGCGGATTCAGCGGTACATTGAAAACAATCCAGTCAAAGCAGGATTAGTTGGGTCGGCGGAACGCTTCCCATGGTCGAGCGCGGCGAGTCTCACGCCGGGCGGAAGCCCGGCGGCACGCTCGAATGCCTGACCCCACGCTTCCACCAGGGCCGGTTATAAACTTGCCGGCGGCTTGAAAAGCCGCAGCCCCTCGGTACTGAAAGCTAGCACTACTCTTGAGGTCGGGCGTTGGGTGATGACGGAATCGTTGAAGCCTTCGGATTAGTAGTTCTAGCACTTCACGAGGGGATTTCACGGTCCCCACTGAAGTCATACCTCAATCTAGCGGCCGGACTGCATGGACTGTTTGTGTGACGGCTGTTGGGCGTCTCCCGCTTCGCGCTAAGGCTAGTCAGTAAGCAGCAGCGGGTTGTTTGCGTGAAATGCATTTAGAAGAGCCTTCCCGCCGATCATCTGCCATACAAACTGTTCTTCTAAAGTTCCGTTGTCGCATTTTTGTTTGTAGGTGAGATTGATGAAGGAGCCTTGTGGCACTGTCTGAAATCCGTTGTAAGTAAGAGCCGCCTCCCGGCAAGCCCCCATTTTTCTGGCGATTCGCCTGCAGAGTGCACTGAAGGTGTCGCGGCCAATCGCTGCCTTGAAGGCGTTCGTGGCGCCATCGTAGATGACCTCATATCGCTCCGCCGAGATTTGCTCGTTGAATGTTGCTGACGCTCTCTGTGCCACCTCGGAATTCGCACGGAACGAACAGCCACCGGTGACGAGGAGTACGGTAATCGGAAATAGCAGGCGGTGCATAAGAGCTAGAGAATCATTACGAGCTTTTCTTCGAAGGCTTCTTCAAGATTAGCTAAAAACTATCATCTCTGGAATAGATTTGATTGCATGGTTAAAGTGTCTGCCCACCGCGACGGTTTCCCCCTGGCGCAAATTGGAGTGCGCCTCGGAACGTTAGGCGAAGCTTTAGGAAGCACCATCATCCTGGTGTCGCCTGATCACGTCGAGAATCACCGCACTACTGAAGAACAGCCCTGCAAGCCCCATTAGGCCGAACGCCAAGAGTCGCTCCTGACTGTTCAGGTAAACCGATTGGATAGGCTGAAGGGGACAGACGACATTTAGTCTCTGGCGAAAGGTGAACACGCTGTCGCGGGGCCCATGTGTGCCAGTTAGAAACTGGCCCGCGGCTTGAAAAGCCGCCCCACACCTCCCCTACTATTTCTTGCCGCTGCCGAGCTGGCGGAAGTATTCCGACACCGCTTCGCGGAAGCCGTCCGGCATCCGCTCGGTTCCCGCGCTGCGAACCTGGCCGCCGCTTTCCTCGCCGAGCTTCTGGCGCATCTGCACTTCGAGCGTCTCGAGCTGCGGCAGTACAGTCCGGCTCAGGCGCTCCTGGAGCACCGGTCCGGAAGTGTCACCGACGTTGGCTTGTGTAAGCGCCTTCTCGACGTCGGAGATCTGTTTAGACATCTCCGGATCGTCCTTGAAGCGCTGGCGCAGATCGTTCAGATCGCGCGCGTAATCGCGAACCACCTGGCTCGGTTCCACGCGACGGCCGTCCGGCAGATCGTAATAGCCCTGGGGATTCCAGCGGCCAAACTGACCGCCGATATAAGCGCCGCCGTTGGGTCCGCCGCCGCCAAACTGGTTGCCGCCGACCTGGTTCCCGCCGCCTTGGCCCTGTCCAGGCTGCTGCCCGGGCTGTTGGCCGCCCTTACCCTGGCCTTGTCCCGGCTGCTGACCTTTGCCTTGGGCCTGACCCGGCTGTTGGCCGCCCTGTTGCTGGCTATTCTGCTGCCCGCGGGAGAACTGTTCGATCTGCCGGCGCAGGCTCTCCACCTCGGCCAATTGCTGATCGCGCTCATTCTTGCCGGCGCCTTGCTTGGTTCCATCGCTCAACGCTTGCTGAGCCTGGCGAACACCTTCACGCATGGTATCCATGGCGCGATTCACCGGGGGCAGCCATCCCGACTGATTCACCTGATCGCCCCGGCCGTTGCGGATGTATTCGGCCGAGTACTGCATGCGCCGCTCCACATCGTTCTGCTGGATTTCGCCCACGCCGTCCCGCAGACGCGTCGACGCATCCGGTTGAGTGGACCGCAAATCCCGCGCCGATCTCTGGATATCCTGCTCCAGCTTCTTTAAATCTTCGAGGTTCTTATCCAACTGGGATGCCAGCTGCTCGGATTGCTGCCGGTTCAGGCCGTTGCCCCCCTTGCCGTCCTTCGAGTTCCCGGCGTAGGATTGCCGCAGCTGATTTTCCAGATCCTTCTGCCGCTGGGCCAGCTGGTCGGCGCGCTGCTGGAGATCGCCCAACTGCCCGGCCGTATCCTGGCGCTTCATGCGATCCGCCAGGTCGTGGGCTTCCTGCATTCGCTCCGCTGCACGCCGCGCCGCCGCATCCGCCTGGGGCTGGTCGCCCTGCTGCTGGGCCTGCTGGGAAGCGCGCATATCGTCCTGAGCTTGCTGCAGACGATCCATCATCTGTTGGATCTGCTGCTGCGACTGCCGGCTGGAGGCGCTCTGCTGGCCGCTCTGGCCGCTCTGGGACTGTGACTGTTGACCGCTTTGCGATGGCTGCCCGTTGCGGCTCAGTTGCCCCTGCTGCCCCTGCTGCTGCTGCATCTGCTGGAGCTGCTTGCGCAATTCTTCCGCCTCGCGACGGAGCTGTTCCTGCTCCCAGCGGCGATCCACGCTGGCCTGCTGCTTGTTCTGGCCCTGCTGCGCGAGCTGCTGCTGACGGCGAGCCAGTTGTTCCAGCTTCTGCATCGCGTCGTCGATGGCCTGCTGCTGCTTATCGCCGGACGATGACTGCTGCGATTCATACTGGTTCTTCTCAGTGTCCAGCTCCAGGTCGAACAGGTTGGCCAGATCGCGGCCGGCATCCGCTCCGCCGCCTCCGCCACCACCGCCCTGCTGGCCGCGGGCTACCTGAATATCGCGGAACGTCGCCATGGCTCGCGAAAGATGCTGCAGCGCCTTGTTCTCCGGTTCCAGGGCATCCGACCACTTCTGGGCCTTGAGCTTGTCGGCTGCCGGAGTCATTTCGGCCGCGGCCGCTTCCATTTCCTTGGTGAAGCTCTGGAAATCCTGATTCTCGGTCGAAAGCTCGCGGGCCGTGGTGCGCTTGGCCATCGATTCGGCTTGTTCCTTCAGCTTGGCCTGCACCTCGGAGAGATACTGCGCGTTTTCGGCGTTGGCCTGGGCGTTCTTGCCGCCGCGATTGAAGTTGTGGGTCGCCGCGATGATTTCCTTCTCGCGCTGGGTGATCTGGCTGGGATCGTTCTGCTGCCCGCCGCCGCCCCCGCCGCCTCCGCCGCCCTGCTGCGATTGCGAGAAATTGCGCTCATACGGCTGCGCTTCGATGAAAGTGATATCGCCCACCGTCTTTGAGCGGGCGTCGTTGGCCGTGGCATACATCGACACGATGTCGCCCGGCACCAGCTTGAAGTCCTCCAGGTAGAGGACCACCTTGCCCTCGCCGTTGGGGGAACCTTTGGCATTGAGCAGGGGAACTACTTTCTCGGGCTGGCCGTTCACGGAGTAATGCAGATCCATCGCCTGCAATCCGAAATCGTCGGAGCCTTGAACCGTAACCGTGACTTCCTCAATAGGACTGACTTTCGCGTCCGCGCCGGGATGCGTGATCTTCACCGACGGCGGATCGTCCATCTTGGCTTCGATGAAATAATCCTGCGTGATGCGGACGTTCTCTCCGCCTTCTTTGGCCGCGAAGTGATACGCTCCGTCCTTCTCGATCGGCACCTTGGCAATCAGGATATTGCCCTGCTTCGCTTCCAGATCGATTTGGGTTCCGTCGTTCAGTTCGATGAGCCCGCCCTTCAGGGGACGATCAGTTTCTACTTCGAGCTCCGCCACAGTCTTGGCGACAGCCCGCAGATCACCGCCCGGATTCTCGACGTCGTCCTTCTTTCCGAGCCACGACGGATAGTGATACGTGACCTTGATGTTCTTAACGCCTGCCAGATCGATCACATCCAGCTTGTAGGTTTTCGATTTTACGCCCGAGGCTTCCACGTAGTACTCCACCGGCTCAGGCACGGCAGCGAACAGATACTCATATGAGGAATCGCTGGCGCGCGGCAGCATGGGCGCTTCTTCCCATTTCGCCGAGCTCTTGTAGCGGGCCATCAGACGAACTTCGGGGGCCTGGAAACCGACCAGCGTGGCGTGAATCGCCAGGTCCGAGCGCCGGCGGACCAGTTTGTCGCCGGGATCGACCGTGATCCGGTAGAAGCCGCCCGCCAGATTCGGATCCTTGGGCGGACCTGCCCACAGCATGGATGCGCCGTATCCCAGGAATCCGGGACCGGCCAAAATCAGCCACAACAGCACGGCTCCAGCCGCACCCGCGGAGGTGGCAAAGGCAAACAACGATTTCGGCGTGACTACTTTCGCGGCCGAGGCTTGCGGTGCATGTTTCAGAGTGTCGGCGGCCAGCAGGTCGATGAAGGGATCCGCTCCACTATCGCGGCGCTCGACATACGTCACCAGCCGTTCTTGGAAATCCGGGAACACGGATTCGGCGCGGCCTGCCGCGCGCCTCTGGTTCAACTTGATTAACGGCATCACCAGCGCGAGACCCAGCGCGAAAGCCAGCGCCAGGAACAGCGTGATGCGCGCGATCACCAGACTGGTGGTCGAGAAGGCGAACGCGTTGGTTATCAAAACCAGCGCCACAGTTGCGCCCAATGCGACACCCAGGGCAACTGCAATTCCCCTGGAAAATGCCTGCAGTCTAAGGCGCGATTCGAGGCCGCGCAGATATTGATTCAGTTGTTCGCGCGTGTTCATGCCGCTTTAGTCTCCTGAGGTTGAGCCTGCGGCCGCAAATAGCGGTCCGCAACTACCGACTCCGCCAGCGCTACTCCTAACAATACCAACAAAATGAAAGGCGAAAGGCTCCACGGCGTGGTGTTGCCTTCGCTTCCTGTTCCCTGCCCGGATGCGTTGACCGGTCCGCTCGATCCGGTGGCCTTCCAAAGATCGAGAGTTTCCTGTGGAATCACGGCCAGATCGGATTCCTTGCGATTCGCGTGGGCCGCAACCAGGCTCCGTTTTCCGCCCGCAGTCCGCACCTCGTAGAATCCTTCCCGGGTCAGCTCGAAGTTCCGAGCCTGCGCCGCTTCCTCGAGCGAGAGCACCCGCTGGCCATCGGGATCCTGCACCTCAGCCTGCGCGCCCTTCTCGTTCCCCGTCCTCAATTCGACGTACTCACCCACGGCAAGGTTAGTGGGCTGCTCGGTGCTGCCGCCTCCGCCCAGATATGCCACCGATTTTTGAACGAACGGCACCCAGGCGTAATGCCGGGGAAGGTCGTTGTTGGCGGCGCCGAAATCGGAGGTAAAGACCAGCACTTTCCCTTCCCCGACCTTTCTTTCCAGCACCAGCGGCTTGCCGTTGCTCAAGCGCGCCAGCACGCGCGATTTCGCGGTGCCGACGTTCACGGCCAGATAAATCTTCACGCCGTCGAACCGTTCGACATTCTTCATCACATCGTGACCCGTGTCCACGTCCGATACTGTGAAGAACCGCTCGCCTTCGCGGCTGGCGTAACTGGTGCCGTCAATGGCTTCGTCCAGAACCGGCACCCGGGGCAGCGCCACCGCCGATCCGGGGCCGATGGCTTCGAGTAGCGAGCCCCCGTTGGTCACATACTTCTGTAACGATGAGTCCAGACCGGGCGGCAAAGAGCCCAGGTCATTCAGCACCACCACCGCGTACTTGGACAAGTCCGAGGTGGCCGCCACCTCCGGCCGGAGCACCTCGAGCTGAAACGCCGCGTCATCGGTCGCGTTCAAAGCCGCGCGGAAAAATTGCTGCGCGTCCTGGCGCCGCCCGTCATCCATGAACAGGACTTTCTTAGGATCGGTCCGCTCCACTGAAAACGCGTAGCGGTCGTCGGCCGGCAGCCCGTCCGCCGAGTCGATCCGGATTTCGCAGCGGTTGAATCCGTACGACGCTTGATCGAGCCCCGTGAATTCGGCCGACCCGCGCCCGTTCTCCGGGACGGTGACGCTTTTCGATTGGATGGTCTTGCCGTTCATCAGCAGCGTGACGGTGCGAGTGGCGGCCGGCGCCGAGAACCCGGTGACCGTCGCGCTGATGCGGACCCGTTTCGGATCGTACACGTGCTGCGGCGCGATGACCGTTTCCACGGCCCAATTTGGCTGCACTTTCCCGATCGGATGGAACGTGATATCGGTGTCCTGATCCAGGCGCACGTCGGTGAAGCCCGGCGGCATCCCGGATTTTTGGAGATCGCTGACCAGATGGACGTCCAAGGGCGTCTTGGTGCTCTCGGTGAGCGTCCGCAGATAGCGGGAAAGTTCGCCGAAAGACGCGCGCGCGTCGCTTTCCTTAATGGCCGAAACTGCTCCGCGCAGTTCCCCCGGATCGGTGGTCTGCTGGGTCATCGCCTGCAGCGTATCGCCCAGCGCGACTACCTGCGCGGGCTGCCCGGGCGGGAGTTTAGACAATACGTTCAGAGCTTCGGCTTTCGCGTCGTCCAGGCGCGTGGATGTACCCTCTTTCGTGCGCATGCTGAAAGAGCGGTCCACCGCCACCACCACCAGCTTCTTGCCGGCTCCCTTGGCGGTCAATCTGTTGATATACGGACCGGCGAACAGCAGCGCCAGCAGCACCAGCATCAGCAACCGCAAAAGGAACAGAAGAATGTAATCCAGCCTGCGGTGCTGCACCGAGCTTTGTTCGCGATGCTCGAAAAACATCAGCGAGGGGAACGGCTGCGGGTCGGTTTTGTGCCGCTTCAGAAGATGCAGCCAGATCGGCAAACCAACCGCGATCAAGCCGCCCAGGAACCAGGGATTTAAGAAACCCATCTACAACCTCCCCGCCCGAATCGCCAGATACTGCCGCAGCGCCTCATCCAGGGGACGGCTGGTATCCACCATGAAATAATCGATGTTCGCGCCCGCCGCGCGGCTCTTCATATCTTCCAGATGCGCGCTCATCTTGCCCTTGTACTCGTGCGACACGTAGTCCGGCGACACTTCCATCTTCGCGCCGCTTTCTAGATCTTCGAGCAGCACCGGTCCACGCAGCTTGGGCTGAATCTCTTGCGGATCAAGCACATGAAACAGGATCAGCTCGTTCCCGCGTGAGCGCAGCGGGCCCACCGTCTTGATCACCGTTTCCGGGTTCTCCCAGAAATCGGAAATGGCGACCACCAGCCCCCGCCGGCGTAGATAGTCCACCAGGTGCGCGAACGGTTTTTCAAGCACGGTCTCCGCGCCGGTTTGCGCCGAGTCGATGCCATGTAGCAGGCGCATGATCTGTCCCTGACGCGTCGACGGCGGCACGAATTGGCGGACTTCGCTGTCGAACACGATCAGCCCGGCCGCGTCGCGCTGCAAATGGGCCAGGTAGCAGATGGAAGCCGCCAGAAACTTCGCGTACTCCATCTTTTCCATCCCGCGCGATCCATATTTCATGGACCGGCTGGCATCCAGGAGCACCGACACCTGGCAATTGGTTTCGCCGCGATAGCGCTTGAGGAACATCTTCTCCGAGCGCGCGAACACGTTCCAGTCCACATGCCGCAAATCGTCGCCGGGCGAGTACATCCGGTATTCGGCGAATTCCTGGCTGAAGCCGAAATCCGGCGACCGGTGCAGGCCCGAGATGAACCCATCGACTACGGTTTTGGCCACCAGGTCGAGCCCGGAGATGCCCGCCAGGACCGACGGATCTAGGAAACGCTGCAGCATGGAAGAATACCTAGTCCCGGGGTTGGGGAACCGCTTCCAGCAACTTCTTCAGGATGTCGTCCTGCGTCAGCTTGTCGCTTTCCGCCTGGAAGTTGAGCAGAATGCGGTGCCGCAGAATTGGCCGCGCCATGGCCTGGATGTCCTGATAACTCACGCTCACCCGGTCCTGCATCAGCGCGCGAGCCTTGGCCGTCAGAACCAGGTTCTGCGCCGCGCGCACACTGGCGCCGAAGTTGACATACTTTTTGACGAAGTCGGGAGCGCTGGAATCCGTGGCTCGCGTCGCACGCACGACATTTACTGCGTACCGCGCCACCGAATCGGCGATCGGCACCATGCGCACCAGCCTCTGGAACTCCAGAATCTCTTCGGGCGTCGTGACTGTCTCGGCCACGGATTGATGCGTCGTCGTGGTCAGGTCCAGCACCTGCAATTCGTCGTCGGCCGAAAGATAATCCAGCAGTACATTGAAGATGAAGCGATCCAGCTGCGCTTCCGGCAGCGGATACGTGCCTTCCAGCTCGATCGGGTTCTGCGTGGCCAGCACGAAGAACGGAGGACGAATCTTATAGTGGTTACCGCGCACCGTGCAGGATAGTTCCTGCATGGCTTCCAGCAGCGCCGACTGCGTCTTGGGAGGAGTACGATTGATCTCGTCCGCCAGCAGAATATTGGAGAAAATGGGGCCGGGCACGAACGTCCAGCTGCGCCGCCCGGTGGTCGAATCCTCTTCGATGATGTCCGTGCCGGTGATATCGGACGGCATCAGATCGGGGGTGAACTGGATGCGCTTGAATTCCAATCCCAGGATCTGGCCAATGGTCCGCACCAGCAGCGTTTTGGCGGTTCCCGGCAATCCCGTGATCAGGCAGTGGCCGCCCACGAACAGCGCGATCAGCACCTGCTCGATGACTTCATCCTGCCCGATGATCACGTTATGAATCTGGCCTTTGATCGCTTCCCGGACTTGCCGGAAGCGCGCGATCTTTTCCTGCAGCTGGCTCGCGTCGAGAGTTTGAGTAGTAGTAGTCGACATTATGGTTGGTTTATTGTTTCACGTTTCCGTTTGATTTGTCGTTCGATTGTTTGGCGGTGAGCTCCCGTAAAAGAGCCTGGGCCGGCTTGTATCCCGGCGCCGTTTCGAGTGCGCTATACACAGCGTCCAGCGCCTCTTCCGGCCGGTTGGCTGCCTGGAATGCCTGGGCCAGCCCGAATTGCGCGCCGGCCGGATCGATTGTTCCCAGAGCCAGCGCAGCCTGATACTCGCGAATCGCTCCGGTAGGATTCTTCAGATCCATGTACAGTTTCCCCAGCTTCTGATGCGCGGCTTCGTCTTCTAAATAAATCAGATTCAGCCGTTCCAGCGTGGCTGCCGCCTCGCGCTTCTTCCCGGCTTCGCTCTGCATGTCGGATAACTGCTTGAGCGCCCCCGGGCTACGGCCGCCGACGGTGGAATATCGTTCCAGCTCGGCCATAGCCTTGGCCTTGTCGTTCTTGGCCAGATACGCCTGAGCCAGGAACTCATAGACGTTCCCCAGTTCCACGAAGTCCGGGTACAGATCGCGAATCGCTGTGCCCCGCGTGATCACTTCATCCCATTGTTTTTCTTTGGACGCCTGCGAGATCAGCTTCAGCTGCTTCTGCCAATCCTCGAAGCCATCCACCTGCTTCTTGTATTTCGCCTCGATCCAGGGGAAAAACTGCGCGTCGAACTCTTCCGGCTTCAATTTCAATTCCTGCTCGATCACCTCAACCGTATCTTTTTTGTCGCCGAAGGCGTGGATCATCGCCAGCACCTTGTCGAAGCCCCATTTTTCGGCGATGAACGTAAGCACCTGTCCGCCCTGGAAATACGAGACGATCACCTGCTCCGGATAGGTGGGATGGATGAACCCGCGGTCCAGATCCGCGATCGGCAGCAACTTCTTGTCCTTCATCGCCATGATGGAAGGCGGATCCAGACGATCGCCCCAATCCGGCGAACCCGACGCCGCGGTTTCCTCATACACTGCCAGGCCCTCGGTAAACCACCGCGGCACCCGATGGTTCGTGATGGATAGGACGTACACGTGGCTGAACTCATGCCACAGCGTGCTGGCCCAGTGGAACTGGCCCGGCGGGCGCCCGCTGGGCGAATCCATCGCCACGTACTTGCCGAACGTCACGCCCAAAGCGCCTAATCCCGGCAGCCCCATGGTGCGAACCTCGAAATCCGGATGGTTGGGATAAACTTCCAGCTGTACCGGCACGGTGATCTTGAATTTGTATCGCTTCTCGTAGGTCGCTATGGCCCGATCCAGCTCCTCCTGAAAGTACGGCCGCAGGAGCGTGGCTTCTTTCTTGTCGAGCTTCAATACCGTGGTGGGCGTGGAGAACGTCTCCACGTTCTTATCGATGCTGTCCAGCAGCTTCAGCGTATTGCGCACCAGCGGCGAGGAGTAATTGGCGTTGAAGCATGCTTCCAGATCCTTCCGGGCCTCCGCGTTCTGGCCGAAGCGCATCAGGTTGACGCCCAACTCGGCGCGCGCCGACCATAAGTCCGGCTTGATCTCCAGGGCCTTGCGGTAATACTGGATGCCTTCGTCGTAGCGCCGATTAATGACGAAAAAATGTCCCGCGATGGAGTAAGCCTCACCGTAAGTCGGATTGATCTTGAAAACCTTGTCGATCCATTCCGTGCCGGGCTTATCGTCCAGCCAATCGACGGTAGCCAAGATGGACAGGGCGTCGAGCGCTTCGCTCGAGATATCGAGAGCCTTCTTAGCCTCCTCGACGGCCTTCTCCGGATGATTGTCTTCAAGCGCGATGCGCGCCAGCAGCTCGCGCGCTTCATACATCTTGGGATCCGCCTTCAGCGCTTTCTCCGCGAGTCCCGAGGCGTCTCCCGCGAAAACGTCGGTCGCCAGCAGCGCCATCCCATACAGAGCCTGCGCGTTATTCTCATCGATCTTCAGGGCTTCCTGGAACAGGTCCTGGGCGTCGCCGGGCTGTGAATACTCCATGAACATCCGGCCCCAGCGAACTTTAAGATTTGCGTCCTTGGGGCGAGCTTTCACCGCCGCCTGGAACGCATTATTCGAGCCCTGATAATCCCTCAGTCCCCACAGGCCCTCGGCCTTGATCGCCAGGTCGGCGGAGGTCGAAAGCTTCTGATAACAGGCCGTGCTACCGGGGTCGCCGTGATGGCGGAGCGCTTCGCACTGCAGAACTTGCGAAGGAGTTTGCGCGGATACCGGCTTGGGACGGAACAGGCCACCCTGCTGGGCCAGGAAAAACCCGATGGTGAGCACCGCGGCCACCAGAACGACGGTTTGCAATTTGGCTGTTTGCAACTTCATTTTGTCCAAGCCTATTTATCCAAGCCTGCCTGCACGTTCGCCAGATCCAACAGCAACTCCCGCATCTGCTGCTGATATTCGCGCTGCGGAACCGCGGCCTTGCGATATTTCAGTTCGTCGATCTGGGTTTCGAGTTCGTCCTTGCGCTTGAGCAGTTTCTGTTTCTCGGGATCGTTCACAATGGACGCCACCGATCCAAGGTGCAGCAGAACTTGTCGCCCCGCGATCAACCCCTCGCCATTCTCCGCCGACGGAGACTTCACGCCCTCGCCCTTTCCGAGGTCTTCGATCAGCGCGTGCTCAGTGGCCAGACGCTTCTGGGTTTCGAAGTATTTCCCGGTCTTCTCCTCGGCGTAGCGAAATGCCTCGAGCACGGAAATGGCATCGTTCTTGTCGGTATCCGCGGCCGGATCGCGCAAAGCCTCGATAAAGAAACGGGTGAAAACCGTGGCGTTCTTTTCCGTCCCGGACTTGGTCGCGGTGATCACCACCCGTTTGGGCTTTTGCAGCACGGCTAAGGACCCGCCGCTGGAGCTGGTGGCGTTGACCACCACCTGCCTGGCGGGAATTTTGTCCAGCAGCCCGGCGAGTTCCGTAGCGGAAATGTCGACGCCGGGAAGATTGAACTTATAATCCAGATCGTCGTAGGTTCCGTGGCCGATCATCACCAGCACGAACGAATCGTCCGGCTTGGTGCTCGACAAGGCGCGCAGCTTCGCTTCCATGTTGGCCTTGGTCGCGTCCTTGCCCGAAAGCGTATCGACCTTGGCGCCCGGCTCGGCTTTGAGCAGCTTGTTCAAATCCGAGGCCCAGCCGGTGAAGCGTTGATCGTACTGATCTTCGCCGCCCACACCCGCGACGGTCAGAAAGTAGCTTTCGGCCCGCAGGGAGACCGCGGCCACAGCCAGCAAACTTAAGAGCTTCCAATGCGTCATATCACACCCCAGCGCCGCCGCAGCAGCCATTCCGCCGCGCGGATCCCGAGGAACAGGAGGAAGATAGCCGGCATATCCCACAGATCACGGGTCTCGCGCACTGTGATTCCAGCCTGCGAGTAGTTGATATCCTTGCCCAGCTTCTGAGCGTCAGCCGGTTTGTAATACGAACCTCCGGTCTCTGCGGACAGTTTTTGGAGCAACTCACGATTCTGCTCCACGTGGAAGTTTTCGGCGATGCCGTCCTCCCGGCGGAAGGTAAATGTGTCTCTGCCGATTTCTTCGGTGCCGCGCTTGGCTATCACTTCGACGATATAGGAACCGGCGGTGGGCGCGGTCCAATCCGCGCCGTACACTCCTTGCTCCAGCGGCTCTGGCGTCATGTTGACCGTTTCCTGCTGGCCGCTCTCGCCCGTGACGTGCGCCTCGACGATCGCGTCAGACGCCGGCAGATAGGTCTTATCGCGAACCTCCGCCCGAAGGCTTACGTGCGATTCGTCCGCCAGCAGGCTCTTCGGTGTCGACCCCGTGATGTGCCGGGGCGTGTCGCTTACCACCCAGCGCAGCAGCTGGCGATAGAACATTTCATGACTCATGTCGGCCAGCGGCTGGAGCATCTGCCAGCGCCAGCTTCCACCGGTCGCGAAGATCGCGGTGCGCCCGCGGCCGTAGTTCATGGTCACCAGCAGCGGCCGCTTCGCTCCGCCGCCTTCGTGGGGAATGAAGTTCGCCAGCACCACCGCGCCCAGCTTGGGTTCGCCCGGATCCTGGAAGGTCCGGATGTAGGGCAGCTTCTTCCAGCGCTCCACGTTCTTGGCGGGATCTTCTTCGATGCGGGTGATCAGGCTGTCCTGCCCGGCAGGTGTGAGTTCCACGTCGGCGCCCACGAAGGAATATGTGTTCTTGCGGTCGGGCAACGTAGTCGGCAGAATGTCCGCGTCCACTGATTTCGCCCACCCTCCGTCGGCCAGCGAATCTTTACCGCCCAGGAACAACACCCCGCCCCCGCGGCGGTCCACAAACTCTTTGATCATTTCCTGCTGATTCTTGGTAAGGTACGGGGCATCTACGCTGCCGAAGATAAGTCCGTCGAAGGCGAACAGGTCTTCCACCTTGCTGGGGAAGCCGTCTTCCATCTCATTACATTTGCCGTTGACCTGCGGATGAGCGGTGTCGCCCGGACGGCAGACGCCTTGGCGATAGAGCTTGTTGGGCGCGGTCCGCAGGATGCTGGCCACGTCCAGTGTTTTGTCGTCCTCTACCGCGCGCTTGAGGAACTTGAATTCCCAGCGCGGCTCGCCCTCCAGATACAGAAGACGCGGCTTGCGGGAATCGACGTTCACCAGCCGTGTGACGCGATTATTCCGCGGATTCTCTTCATTCGGGAACGGTTCAATGGCGGCTTCGAGAGTCTTGACTCCGGCATCGCCGGCGTTGAACAGAACGTTCTCCACCTGCTCGGTTCCCTCGGCCTTCAGAGTCACATCCTGGCTGGCAACGATTTTCGACCCTTCCTTCAGCGTGATTTTGGCCTTCTGCCCGGTATAGCCGTGCTGATGGAAGCTGACAGTGGCAGCCAGTCGCGATTCCGGCAGCGCGCGCGAGGCCACATCCACGTTGCTGATTTCCACGTCGTGGCTCATGGTTTCCCGGCCCAATCCGATGGTGTGGACCGGAATGCGCTGGCGCCGGATCTCCGACAACGTTTCCAGATCGACGCCGCCGGTGTTATCGGAGCCGTCGCTCAGCAGGATCATCGCGCCGATGGGAAGGCTCGAAGCGTCCGCGGCTACCTGCTTCAGGCTTTCGCCGATATGCGTGGCCGTGGCGCTAGCGGTCAGCTGATCCAGTTTGTCGATCCGCTCGGCATGATCGCTCATCTTGTACAGCCGGACTTGAAACTTCTCTTGCAGCGCTTTGAGAAGTCCCGCGTTGAGGACCTTTTCCGCGGTGTCCTTGCGCGTGCTGTTCTCGTCGCTGGTGGTCATACTGGTGGAATCGTCCACCACCACCGCTACGATGTTCTGCTGCGGCTTCAGCGTCGAAACGCTCAGAGCCGGATGCCACAGAAGAAAGAGCAGCAGAGCGGCCAGCGCCGTCTGCAGCCCCCAAACCGAAGCCCTCCGGACCAGACCCATGCGGGTCGATCCCGAGCTTTGCCGCCAGATCAGGAAACCCAGTGCGCCGGCCGCCAGTAACACGCCTAAACCCATGAGCCAAAGCGGCCAACCGGCCAGGAAGATAAATGTCCCCTGGCGATAGATCGAGAGCGGATACTTAAAGAGAAACTCGAACATGTGGGGTGAGGGCTCTCAGCATTTCAAATCAATGTGTCAGATCATACATGACGTAGTTCGCCGACACTCGGTACGCCAGGGATGCATATTTTTCGGGATAACGGGGATCATCCGACCACTCGATGGCATCCCCCATGTCGACGTTATGGCAGATCCCGACCATAACACGGCCCTTGTCATCATAGATCGCTCGGAACTTGGGATCAAAACCATCGAACTCCCACGGGATCCCGCTGTAGATAAATTGCGCCCCCGGGATGCGGGACCGCTGATCTATATCGTATATGACGTGAAAGATCTCATCATTGTTAGGGATATCCGTCACAGGGCGGCGAGGAAACACCTTCCGCATGCCCTCCATGAAGACGTCCCACTCCTGGGTCCCGTGAAAATCGTCGGTCATGAAGAAGCCGCCGCGTAGAAGATAGTCGCGCAGCTGGTCCGCTTCCTCCTCGTTCAAGGACCAATGCCCGACTTCAACCCCGTACAGGAACGGCCAATTATAGATGTCGCTGCTGTTGTCGAGTTCCACCACCTGCTCCACCGATTTGGCGTCCACCCGGGTCAGGCGCATCAGGCCCTGCAACGTGTGGCGATCCCCCAGCGGGTAATCGGTGCGCCAACCGTACCGGCCGGTGTTGTTCGGAAAGGGGTGTTCGAAAGTGGAACTGGTGTACTTCAGCCGGCCGCGAGTCCATTCCGCCGGCCGTTCCCAGTCTGTTGGCAGCGTGGCTTCGGCGTGTTCTTCGGTGCTTTCGTAGGAGAGGAATGGCTTCTGGGCGTATAAGATACCCCAGGTGAGGAGGCCGCCCAGAATCAGGAAAATCGCCGCGCGCAGGCGCATGAAAGTCTTAGCCGGACTTAAGGATAACACGCTCAATGTGAGAGGTCGTAGACGAAATAATTCATCGCGATCCGGTAGGCCATGTTGGCCAACTCGGCTGGATATTCCGGCTCATCAGACCATTCCCAGGCGTCGCCCAGGTCCATGTTGTGGCAGATCGCGACCACGATGCGGCCCTTGTCGTCGTAAATGCCGCGCCAGTGTTCCGGCCGTCCGCTCTCGTCCTTTTCATAGGTTCGCCCGGTGCGCAGATATTGTGCTCCCGGAATCTGGTATTTGTCGTCCAGATCGTACAAGGTGTGGAAGATGGGTTCGGCCTTCGGCAGATCGACGATCTCGCGATCCGGAAAGACCTGTTTGATTCCTTCGAGAAATACCTGCCACTCGGCGTCGGCATGGAAATCGTCCACCATCAGGAAGCCCCCGCGATTGAGGAAATCGCGGAGTTGCGCGGCTTCCTCCGGGTTTAGTTCCCAATGCCCGACTTCCACCGCGTACATCGTGGGCCAGTTGTACACATCGTCGGTGTTATCGAGCGCTACAGGCTGTTCCACGGAGCGGCTGTCGATACGCGTCAGACGCTTCACTCCGAACAGCAGATGCCGGTCTGAACGCGGATAATCGATGGTCCAATTTCCCGCGCCGCGCCGGAAGCCGCGTCCATAGCCGGAATAGTCCCGATACATCAGGCGCGCGCGAGTCCATTCGTGAGGAACATTGGCATCGGGCGGTACGGCGGACTCCGCGTGCCCCTCGACCGTGTCGTATTCGCGAAACGGTTTTTGCGCCAGCAGCACGCTCCAGATACTCAGTACCGCAAGCAGAATTAACAGGACCGTTCGCAGGCGCATCCGCGCTCAGAGTAGCATGTTGGGCGAGGCGTGCCTCGTCCCTGCATAGTTGTAGGGGCTGGGCATGCCCGGCCCACAGTGTTATTTGATCCGGTATTCCGCCGTGATGGTGTTCAGCGTCTTGGACGCGGACAATTGGAACGGCCCCGGAATGTTGGTGCAATCGATATAGAACTTGATCGCGTCCGAAACATTCTTCAGTTTGTAGTTAGCCCAGCCCAGCGAGCTCAACACCTCCGCCCGGAAGCGAGGATCGGTAAGGTTAGGCAGCGCGGCCCGAAACGCCTGGTCGGCCACGTCCCACTTTTCAGCCTGGAAGCTGACCGAGCCGATCATGTAGTTCGCCTGGGTCACTCCCGCGGTCTTGTTATGGGCCCATTCGGCATCGCTCATGCCTTGCGGTTTTTCAGCTTTGTTCAAGCGGTTAATGGCCTTCTTCGAGAGATTCACCACCGTATCGGGCTCCTTGCCGGCCTTGAAATAGGATTCGGCCACCAGCAGCAGGGCGTCCTCGCGCGTATCGGTGCGAGCCACAATTTTTTCAGCCGCGGCTAAAGCCTTGGCGGCGTCGCCCTGCTCGCGGTAGGCCATAAACATGGCGATCTGGATGTCATCGGCGTGCGTGGTTTGCGGATGATTTACCAGAAACGCCTCCAGCAGTTTCACCCGCTCTGCCGGATTCTTGGCCGTCACGGCGTCCTTATACGCGTCCTGTTCAACCGCCTGCCGGGCGCTGGCGCCGCAGTCGCGAGTGGCCTGGCTCATGTCCGGGTCGGGGGTTCTAAGAACCTTCTCCGCGATGTAGCCCGTCTGTTTTATCCAGACTGCCGTCAGCGCGGGATCTTTCATATCCGCCGCGATGCGCCAGTTTAAACAGGCTGCCGCCAGATTGTTTGGATCGACAGTAAGTGCGTTGGCGCCCGAGGCCAAGGCTTTGTCCAGCTTTCCGGCCTGATGATAACGGGCCTGCATCTCCCCGAACACATATCCCACCGACGGCGAGGATGGAAACAGTTCGGGAAACAGCTCTAGCATCACCAGCCTCCTCGATAGGTCGTTCTCAGCTTGAGCCTTTAGCAGCAGCCGGCCTTCAGGCGTCTTGGGGTCGATGACCGGTTTCCCGGCGCCCCATCCGGGGAATGGGAGCGCACCCATAGCCAGAAACATAGCTGCGAATCGAGATACTGTATGACGAGACAGGATCATGGAAACCTCCACTCACGCCTTACCCATCGGCAGGTCGCGGAGGTAAGTGTAGACCCTAGGTGCGGGAGACTCGATTTTTCTTAAAGTTACCGCTGCACCATGGCAGCACCGTGGTTACCGGGTCAGTGGCTCATATCGTAGACGATGTAGTTGATCGCAATCCGATAGGCCAGCCCGGTGAAGGCTTCGGGATACCACGGATCGTCGGCGTGTTCCCACGCATCCCCCAGATCCATGTCGTGGCTGATCGCGACCACCACGCGGTTCCTGCCGTCCTGGACCGCCCGCCAATGCGGATTCCGCCCGCCGTCTTCCGGCTGCTCGTAGGTCAGGCCCTGCTGCCAGGCATTCGCACCCGGAATCTGAACGCGATGTTGCAGATCGTAAAGCGTGTGAAACATCTCGCTTGAGTCCTGCAGATCTTCCGCCAGCACTTCTCCCCGGCGCTCGGGGAATACCTTGCTCAGGCTGTCCATGAAGATAGACCATTCCGTGTCGCCGTGAAAATCGTCCACCATCAGGAAGCCGCCGCGATCCAGGTAATCGCGAAGCTGCTTAGCCTGCTTTTCGGGGAGTTTCCAGTGGCCCACCTCCACGGCGTAGAGAGAGGGCCAGTTGTAGATATCGTCCGAGCCGTCGAGCTCGACCACCTGCTCCACCGAGCGCGCGTCGATGCGCGTCAGGCGCGCGATTCCCGGCAGCAGATGGCGATCGGAGCGCGGATAATCCATGGTCCAGTACGCGGCGGGACCGAAGTCTTCGCCTCCGAAGACATCCGGGTATTTCAGGCGGGCGCGCGTCCACTCATGCGGAACGTTCGCGTCGGGAGGAACAAAGAAATCGGAATATTCGATGGCCGGATACTCGCGCCAGGGCTTTTGCGCCATCAGCAAACCCCAGCCGCACAGCAGAATTACGATCGTTAGGATCCAGCGCAGACTCATGGAAACAGGCTTGCGGCGCCTCCAGAATAGCATCGGTTTACGGCCGGCTCATCGCTAGCCGTCCATCCCGTACCACGATTTGCGGCACGGTCCCGGCACAGCCGGGCAAAGGCCGACCGGCATAATAATTCAGCCCGTAGGCCCAACTTCTGCCGACACCATTTAAGCAGGACGTCTCGATCTGCGCTGCGTTCTCGCGCCAAAAGGCCCGCACGGAATAACTTTGGTCGAGAATCGGCAGCAGTGCGATCTTAAAATATGCGATCGCCGCGAGACTGGCTAGCACGGCGGCTGTGATCGCATGCTCGCGTTTTCGCGGCTCATTTTTCGAAGCCCACGCCATCCAGAAGATCCCCGCGGCCGCTAGGACAAACGGCCATCCGCGCAGGACGCGGACCCAGGAGAAATGGGACGACGTCACCCCGGAGAGCAGTGCGTCCGGCAGCAGCGATACGATTGCCGGAGCGGCGATCAACAGGACCG